>B570J29032_109958066_pt1 | contig 11437 bp, 18 predicted proteins | sample LakMenEpi16Nov12_FD_29032 | JGI IMG/M metagenome (IMG submission 29032)
CTGCAAAATGCGAAAACAATTTCATTCAAAAATCCAATCAAATTAAAAACGCAAAATTGTTTTGGCGAAATAATGGGAATTGATGAAAGTGAGATTGCTTTTTCACCCGAAGATTCCTGCTCTTTTAAAGACCTTGAAATAACCGATTTAATTGCCATACTTACCGAAATTGAAAGGGGCGAGTATGTAATAACCGAAAATTTATTAGAACATTAAAAACCAAACAAAATGAAAACAACGACCTTCATTGACCTTAATACGATTTACGAACAAAAAATCGAAACCGAAAATTGGGTAATTTCTGAAACGATATTGTCCGATGAAGAAGTGAGAATGGAAAAAATGCGAAACTTTAGAAATTATTGGTATGTCGCAGGTTTACAAGCGAATTTCAAATACATTGTTTTGCGGAAAAAAGGTAGTGGCGTTTGGATGTCAGATACTCCAATGGAACGAAATTCAAACCGAAATTTCATTCAAAAAGCAAATGGCGATGTTTTAATTTTTGGACTTGGGCTTGGGTTAATTGTCTTTCCATTACTTGACAATCCCGAAGTAAAGTCAATCCGAGTTATTGAAAAAGAAAAAGAAGTAATTGACCTTATTTCGCCTTACATAAAAGCAAAAGACACCTTTAACAAGGTTACTATTGTTGAAGGGGATTGTTTTGAATACAAAACGAAAGAAAAATTCGATGTTATCTACGGAGATATTTGGAGAGATATATCTACTGATAATTACGAGGAAATGAAGCAATTAACGAGGGCTTGGAAAAACCGAGTAAACCGAGAAAATCCTAACGCTTTCATTAGCCATTGGCTCAAGGACTACTTGAAGGGCGAAATCCAAAAAGAAAAGCGGGAAAATTCTTATTGGAGATATTAACAAATTTTAACTAAAAATACTTGCAACATAAATATCAAAGCAATAAATTTGAACTATGAAACTTGACAAAATCTTCATTGAGCATTGTGATAAAAGTGGTGTAAGCATCATTGCTTTTAATTACGATAAAAAGAAGGAAACCTATACTGCATTGGTGCGTGGCGAACCTAAAAAAGAGGACTTTACAACCATTGAAAAAACAAAATCGCCATACGGAAACGCTTTTTATGTAACCCTTAAATACTCGCTATAATGAGAGCAATCAAAATCAATGTTGAAAAACAAATCTTTGAAGAAATTGAAATCAAAGATTGGACTGAAATCGCACCCGCTATTGGCAACAAATGTGAAATTTTTACTTGCCCGATTACGCTTGAAAATGGCGATACAATGTACTGCGATGATGAAGGACTATTTACCGAGCAATTTGGTGGAATAATTATGAAAGATTGGCAATACCCGTTGCTTGGAAATATCATTCTGCTTAATGCAGATGAAGAAGGCGATAGCACCCCTGCCGTATCAAAAATTGAAGATTTAAAAGGACAAATCCGTTTTATTACCAAACAACAAGCAAATGAGTACCAAAAACAATTTTTCTGATTGGGAATTTACCCCCGTTATTGACAAAGTATTTGCATTTCAGTTGGTAGATGGCGACACCCAAAAAATGAAGGAATACTGCCCCGAACTAAAAATTTACAATGATAAAATTGGCAATACATTTGTCGAAATAGAAGGAAACACCTTCATATTGTTAGATACTTGGTGGCTAATTTTTTTCGATAAAAAGCCAATACGAATACTTAACAACATTCAATTTTGGAAGGATTATGTTAAAAATTAAATCAACAATAAAACCCGAAAACCCCGCAGAAAACTTTAATGAGTGGATGCAATTTATTAAAACCCAAATCGAAAATGAAAAACAAATCAATCAAAAAAAACCTACAAGAGTTTATTGTAAAAACGCTTGAATCCCGTAACGAATTTATTACATCAAAAGACATTTCTGAAATGTTTAATTCGGTTACGGGATATAAAACCGATGCTGCCTCCATAAGAAATTCAGTACACGAATTACGGGCAAATAAAATCAGTCCAATTATTGCTTCAAGGAGGGGCTACAAAATAGCCACAACCAAACGGGAAATTCAAGAACAAACAAAGCGATTGGAAGAAATGGTTTTTGAAATTATGGATGCATTGGCAGGAATGGCATCAATGGCGGAATCCCTAAAATTCAATTTTGAAGTCAAAAAAAAGGGGAAACAACAATTCGCTATTTATTCTCCAATCTTTGAGCAAATTATTGCCGAAATAAAAAATGGCGGAAAAATTTTGGAAGTGCTTAAAAAGTACAATGTTTCATACCAAAAAATAAGCAAAGAGGACAAAATTAAAATGCGACAAGTACGCTTTAACAATCCCATCCCGATACAAATGAAAAGGGAAAAGCAGAAAAAAAAGCAAAACCAAATAAATTCGGAGTTGGTTACAACGGCTGTAAGCAAAAAAAGAGGTCGCAAAAAACATACGATTAACTTTTCCGATGTTGCCGACAAGTTTTTTGAGGAACTTAAAAAAGGCAGAACAAGGGGCGAACTTTTGCTTGAATACAACATTGGGTATCAAACATTGACAGCAGAGGATAAAATTAAGATAAGGCAAATTAAATATCCGAATCTTGTACCTTTACAATTAAGAAGAAATATCCAAAAAACTTGATATGAATTACACTATTGAAATTGATGCAGCAAAATTGTTCGACCCTATTGTTATTGCTAAATTTTGCAATCAAATGGTTGAAATGAATCATCATAGAGTTTTTCCAAGAACAACTTTAGAATCAGCAATGTTCGTAAATGTAGAAAAACAAGGCGTAAAAAGAACTGCCTTAATTGTTTTTCAGATTACCCAAAATGAGGGCAACGATTTTTCTGAAAAGGAATTTGATGTTGAGATTGTTGGAGTAGCCCTTTGCGATGAAAAGCCAAGCGAGGAAAAAGTATTGGAAATAGCCAAAGAAATAAAAGCACATTCAGTTGCCATACTGAATTAAACATACCCATTTGGGTTTTTTGGTTGGTTGCCCGAAACCTTTGTAATAAAGCGTTTCGGGCTTTTTTAAAATTCAAAAATTTGACTAAATTTGTCAATTATGAATATCTTTGCAATTCATTCAAATCCCTTCATTTCGGGTTCTCATTTGGTGGACAAGCACATTGTCAAGATGCCCCTTGAAACGGCTCAAATGCTATGCTCAACGCATACTTTGGTAGAATCGGGAATAAAAACCCCATACCTACCTTCTCATTTAAAACATCCCTGCAATTTGTGGCTTACCAAAAGCGAGGAAAATTACGATTGGTTAATTTTTCACGGAATTTCACTTTGCTTTGAATACAACGAGAGATATAACAAAGTCCATTCGTGTTTACAAGTTATTTTGTGGGCTGAACAAAACCGACCTAAATTGCCAAAAAAATCAATTACCCCATTTGCTATTGCGATGCCCGATGTTTACAAAATATCCGACAATCCTATTGAGTGTTATCGTGAATACTATGCAAAAGGTAAAAAACACCTTCACACTTGGAAAAACAATAAAAAACCCGATTTTATATGCGATTGACAAATGAACAAATTGCAATCGTTAATTCGCAGGAAAAAGAAATCAAAATAATTGCGGGTGCGGGTGCTGCCAAAACAACTACATTGGTTGAGTTTACAAAGGTTAGACCAAACAAAAAATTCCTTTACATTGCCTTCAATAAAAGCGTTCAACAAGAAGGTGCAAAAAAATTTGGCTCTAATGTTCTTGTAAAAACGGCACACGGACTTGCTTATTCCAATTTCGTAAAAAAACGCTACAAGGTTGTAAACGAACTGAAAGAAAAAGATTTTAGGGAGTTATTTGACGAGTATTCAGATTTAATTGACTTTCCCGAATTTGTTTACACGCTAAAAAGGTGCTTTGAATTATATTGCCATTTGCCGCACAATAAAGCCCTTACACCTTCCCAAATAAAAAGCAACAATACAAACTTTGTAAACAATGTAAACAAGGCGGTTGGGGTGGTTGTAAACAAAATGTTGAAAGGCGAAATTCCTCTTACCCACGATGCGTATTTGAAGTTTTATATGCTTACAAACCCGCAGTTAGATTTTGACTACATTTTATTTGATGAAGGTCAAGACGCTTCCCCCGTTATGCTTCGTATTTTTGCTTCGCAGGATTCCCGAAAAATAATTGTTGGCGACCCAAACCAATCAATTTACCGATTCCGACACGCCATAAATGCTCTCGGAAAATTGAACTACAAAACCTACCCCTTGTCGGTTTCTTTTAGATTCGGAAATGATATTGCTGAAAAGGCTAATTCTATTTTGTATTTCAAGCAAAAAATGAAGATGCCAACGGGAATACAAATCATCGGTGGCGGGGGGAACAAATACAATTCCGAAAATGCAATTTTGTGTAGGAGTAATTCAAGCGTTTTGGATGTTTTACTAACAAATCCAAATAAACGGATTTATTTAGAGGGCGGTAAACAAGGTTACAATTTCTCTGCGGGTGGTTTATTAAGCGATGTTTACAAACTAAAAAAAGGTAAACACGGGCTAATTAAAAATGATTTAATAAGGAATTTTAAAGACATTAACGAAGCATATCAATTCGCAAAAAAAGTCGGTGATGTGAAAATTATTTCCTGCATCGAAATCATTAACCGATACGGGGGAAACATTTTCAAGGAAATCAAGGAAGCAAAAAATAGGATTGTAAACAACCGAATGGATGCAGATTTAATTGTTTCAACAATTCATAAGGCGAAAGGAATGGAGTATTCAAGTGTTACTCTTGCTTCTGATATAAAAAAGCCCGAAGAAATTTTGGATGCCTACAAAAAAACCGAGCAAACCTACGATGATTACAAGTGGTTTGAGGAAGAACTTAATTTGATTTATGTTGCAGTAACAAGAGCAATAAATAGAGTGCTATGAATTTGAATTTTATTGAAAAGCGGTTTTATGTTGCAAACGATGAAACATTTATTGTTGACAATGGTGTTTACATTGAAATTGGGGATTTTAACCGATATTTTAAGCGACACGAACCCGCATACCAAGTTGGTGCGGTAATTGTGAATAGAACCAAATTAAAAGCGGTTGTAAACGCATACGCAAAAGCGAGAATTTTGCTGACCGACAACGGATTTTTCATTCTGAATTGGAGAAAAGCGGAAAACTACAAATTTGTACTGATTTTGTGTTCGGGAAAACTTGGCTCAATTCACTATTTTGCGGTTGGGGATTTAATTTTTATTATGCCCTATAAAAATGTTCCCGAATTATACGAATCGGGTTTGGACTTAAATTTAGACCGAAAGTATTTCCACGAATTAAAGGATAGCATTTTAAACTTTCAAACCATTGAGTATGCCGAAAAAATTTACAACGGGCTTCAAAGTTGAAGATAACGGAGAAAAGCGTACATTTGAACTCACTTTTTCGGGAATTAAAAACCCCAAAGAGGCGGTTGAAAGATTACGAACTTCATTGAGCATAATGGAATACCAAGCAATTTTAGAACAAAGACCGAACTTCGGGGTTTCAATCTTAATATGCCACACATTAGGCAGGGAAAAACTGCTTGAACGGCTTACCAATCGGCTTCAAAAAGCATACAAGGACTATTCTAAATTTTTTGAAATAATCATTGATTCAACAAGCGGAATTTCAGTTGGAGAAAAGCGAAACAATCTGCTTGAATTAGCCGAGAAGGAGTATGTTTGTTTCATTGATGATGATGATTTGGTTTCAGAAGATTATTGCGAAATTCTTTTGGAAGGCATAAGAGGGTTGCCCGACAACCTTTCATTGATTGGGGTAATAACATTTGATGGCATTGCCCCCAAAAATTTTTATCATTCAATAAAGTATGGATTTGCGTATGAAAACAATGGTGCATATTTTAGACCGCCTAATCACCTTAATTGTATCAAAACTGAAATTGCAAAATGCTTTCAGTTTCCCCATAAATCGCACGGAGAAGATATGGAGTGGGCTATGCTGATAAAAAATAGCGGAGTTTTGCAAAACGAGTACGAGGTTCAAAAACCAATTTATTTTTATGACTACATCCCAAACAAATAAGTGCATTTCCTTATCCCTTTTTGGATTTGGGCAAGAGGATAAAGATTGCCATTCCTTTAGGTCATTTTTGCAATTTTTCAGCGTTAATTTGAGGGCGTACAAGTTTCTATTTCCCGATTACCATATTGTGCTTTATATTGATGCCGATTCTTACAAAAGCCACATTTTATACTTTGGAGAAATTCACAAACTTGATTTCGTTAAGATTTGGATTATGGGCGAAAAAGAGGATTTGTGTAAAAGTATGCTTTGGCGTTTGTACCCCGTATTCAAATACGACTATACTATCTGCCGAGATATTGATTCTCTGCCAACACTCAAAGATTGGCGTTGCGTTGAAAAGTGGATTCAAGATGGAACTAAAGCACACGCAATTTCCGATAGCATTTCGCACACAATACCGCTTATGGGGGGAATGATTGGCTTTACAAAATATGCCTTTCCGAACCATATTTTAGAAAATCCAAATTTTGATTTTAAGCGAAAAGGCAGCGACCAAGATTTTCTCAACAAACTTGTTTTGCCTTATGTTTCCCATTCATTAAGCGAGTTTAGATTTTTGGGAATAAGCCCTATGTCAAACAATTCATTCGCCCACAATACCGATAGCGGAGAATTTTCAGCGTTCCTAACTTGCGACCTATTGGTAAATCACATCGGGCAAGGCGGGTATCACCTTGAAGAAACTTTCAATGAAATTACAAACCGAAAATACGAGGGGGCTTTGAATTACTATGTCAGAAACCCGCAGGTAGAACTTTTAGGAAAAGAGGTTATTGAATTGAATCAAAAACTTTTGGAAGCAGAAAAACTATACCCCGAAACATTTTATTGGACACTATGAAGCAATTTGTAATTTTAAGTACGGACTATAATCCCGACTACCTTTTTTACACGCCAATAACGGCAGCAATTTGGAAGCATTTTGGGTTTGAGCCGATTATCATTAGCGTTTATGATTCGGATTCAGTACACCTTTTTGAAAAGTATGCGGATTTGGTTCACGAAACTTGCAAAAAACAAGGCATATACAACATCGAAACCTATTTTAATTCAAAAGGGCTTCGCTTCTCAACGCCAACCATTGTTCAATCAATACGGCTTTGGGGATTTTTAAGCCCAAGAATAAATGCCGAAGATTATGTTGTTTTGGGCGATATTGATATGATTCCCCTAAACTCGTTTCTAAACCGAGATTTTGACAAAGTAAATTCATTCGGGTTTGACCTTACCGATAGAACGCAGATTCCGATTTGCTATGTAGGGATGCAAAAGAAGAAATGGATGGAAATAGTGCCAAACATTTCAACGCTTCAATGCTATCCAAACTGCTTAAATAAAATGCAGGATTTTCCGCAATCAAGAAGCGTTAACTTTGAAGATTATTGGTTTACTGACCAAATTATGCTCACAAAGTTTATGCAAGATTACGGCTTTGATAAAATCAATTTTGTTGATAGGGGGAAAGAGCCAAATGGTTTTGCAAGGTTGCGTGTAGATAGGGGAAATTGGGGATGGCAAGAAGGGGTTGAGTATATGGATGCACACCTACCGAGAAACCCGCTTGAAAACTTTGAACTTGTTTATGACCTTATTAAATCAAAAATAAATACCGACATAAAATGGATAAATCAATATACGAAGGAATTTCGCCAATTAGCGGAATAGAAATTAACGGGTATTCCAACCACCTTGTACTTATAGATGCCCTTTTCAAAAATGTGAAAAAGGGGGCTATTAAGCATATTTTTGAGTATGGTTGCGGGTTTGGAAGCACCGCCTATTTCCTGCAAAAATCAAAATCGGTTATTGCCTTAGAAATGCAGTCAGATGGTTGGTTTTGGCGTGTACGAAACGACCTTAAACCAATTTACCCGCACCTTGAAATTCACCTTGCTTTAGAGAGATGCCATTGGAATTTTCTCGGAAAATTTAACCAAAATTTCGACCTTGTTTTTGTAGATGGACACGGAGATACAAGACCCGAATGTATTAACTATGCAATGGGAAAAGGTGTGCCGTATATTGTTTCCCACGATACCGAAGAAAAAGGGTATGGTTGGGAACGGGTTATAAATAACCAAGAATACCACAAATTAACAATGCGGGATTTTAATAATTGGACTACGCTTTGGACAACGGACACGCAAGTATTTGGAAAACTAAAGTCGGATTTTAATTGGTTTTAAAAAGTTTGACTAATTTAGTCAAATGAAATTGAGCATTTTAATAGACATTACTCTAAAAAACAAAAAATGAAAATAAGCATCGTTCACCCTTCCCGAAATAGGGTTAAAATGGCATCAGAAGCCATAGAAAAATGGAAGTCAGCAGGAGTTGAATACATTTTGTCGGTTGATTTTTCCGATACCGCAGAGAACTTTATTAAGTACCAAGAAATTGCGAAAAAGAACAAGTGCAAATTGGTAATTAACCACAATAAAAATTGTGTTGATGCCGTAAACGCAGGGGCAAAACACACTACGGGGGATTGGATTGTCGTAGTTTCTGATGATTTTGATTGCCCCGAAGATTGGGTTCAAAAGTTGCGAGAAATCGAAGGTTTTGATTCAAAAGAACCGAGAGTTATTTTGGTAAACGATGGCATTTCAAACAATATCGTTTCGTTGCCAATTATTAACCGAATTGCATACGAGCAACTTGGCTACATTTACTATCCGAAATATGCTTCGATGTTTGCCGATACCGACCTTTTCGCTTTGGCAAAAAGAAAAAATTGGATGATTGATGCCAAGCATTTGTTGTTTGAACACAAACACTTTACAAATGGAAAAAGGGAAAGCGATGAAGCATATTTAAGACAAAATCAAAGTGCTTTTTGGGCAATCGGAAAGGCATTGTTTGAACGCAGGGTTCAGTCGGATTTTGAAATGGTTGACCTAACTGAACAAGAACGAATTACTTTTGAAAATCAAATTGAGGATTCAGTTTCTCAAAATCCAAGTCAACACCCCAACCTAAAGCCCATTACGATAATTAGCGGTGGTGGACAATGCAATTAAAATTATGAAAGGGCTACATAACATTTACAAATCGCTTTTGTCTGATTCTGAATTGGATTACCGAGAGGTTTTTCCCGCTTTTTTTGAGCAAGATAAAAAGACCAAAGTTCTATTTGTTTGTCCGAGAATGGATGCCTTTGGGCTTCGGAATATGTTTGTACCCGCATTGGGGTTATCCAATACGCCCAAAATGGCTTCTTGTATTTTTATGGCTCAAAAATCAAACAATGAGCATTTAACGGAGTTACGCCAAGACATTGACCTGCCAAGCGAAATAGTGCAACAAGCGGATGTAATTATTTTTCCGTTTTGCGATGTTCGTTTGCGACCAATCTACGCTTTAATACGAGAGTTGAAGCCAACGATACGCATTGCGTTCATTGTTGACTTTCCAATCGAACAATTAAAGGACTATCATTTTTCCAAAAAGACCTACAATAAAGTAAAGGAGAACATTTACGAGAACATTTATTTTGCTGACAAGGTTTTTATTCCCTGCGAATCGTACAATGAGGAAATAAGAAAAATGGTTGATGGCAGGTTTGAAATTTCAAAACCGCTTTTAACCGAGATTTACAATACAAAAATCAGCCCGATTGTGGTTGAAAGTATTGATTTTCAAAAGATGCCCGAACTTTTTAACCCGCCACCGCCCTACCGAATAGGGTTTTACTCCCAACACGCAGGGGTAGGTAGGAATGAAAAGGAAATCGAATTGATTAAGTTTTGCCAAGAAAACGAGGAAAGGTTTGAATATGTTATTTACGGGGCAAATCCATTTGGAAACCGAAAGGACAAAAAAATTGAGGAATCAAATGGGCTTGAGGTTTATGAGGATAACTCACTTGCAAAATTGAGCAAAAAATTCAATGGAAATTTTAAGCCAATACGCAGGGTTCAAACCAACGACTACATTTATCACTTCAAGAACATTTACAAATTGGGGTTAAGCATAGCCATAGTTATGCCGAAACGGGATGATTTTTTTAACCTTTCTCCGTTCCCCTTTATTATTGAGGAATTGGCACTTATGCAGATTCCCGTAATTACCGACATACCATTAAATAAAATGCAGAAAGAAGGGGCGTTTTTTGTTTCAAACATCAATGAAGCCAAAGAAATTTTGCGTTCTTTAACCCCCGAAATGATTGCCGATAAAGGGCAGAAGGCACAAGAGGTTTTTGGCGGGAGTATTCTTACCGAGCAGGAACATTGGGTGGCTCTTGAACAAGCAATTTTGTCTGATTCGATTTATTCCTTTTAAATGAAATTTCGATGTGATAATTCATCTTTTCGGCATATTGAGAAATCTTGTCAAAAGAAAGGTAAATATCCCCATTCATAAATCGTGAAATTATATCTAATCTTTCGCCCAAAAATTCGCTGAATTTAGTCAAAGTGTATTTTCTTTTTTCGGACTTTGATTTGCGTTCAATAAAATCTTTGCACAATTCAAAAAAAACATCATTAAGTTCGTCTTTATCCCTAATTTTATTATATCTTCGCATAAAATCAAAATTTTGTTATGGTAACTGATTCAATCACTTCTTTCAAGGCAAAAATAGAAAAAGCAGAGGCAATTCTGAAATTAAAAACCGAGAAATTGGAGTTGTCGCAAAAATTGACAAAAACACTCAAAGCCGAAGCCAAAAAATCAAGTGGAAGCGATGCACTTGAAAAGCAATACAAAGCATCCGAATATGCCATTCTTGAAATTGAAAATGAAACGGAGGTTTTTATTCTGAAAAGTATTTTGAACGAGGACTTGGAAAGGTACTCTGAAATGCAGAAAAGAGAGGAAGAATTGCGTGAAAGGATTTCGTTGCTGCCCGAAATTGTTGACCGAATTAAGGACAAATACAATGCTAAAAAACGGCTTGGAAAATTGCCCAAAAACGATTCGGCAGATGCGTTGGATTTTCTACAAGATTATCAGTCGTATATGCACCAACCAAATGATGTCGAAGCCACAAAACTACTTCGCAGAGCAGACCGAATTGAGTTCAATCTAAATCAATTATGAAACTAACAATGGTTATGCAATCCTACCTTTATGAATATGAAGGTGGGGCGAGTAATCGGGTTGATAAATTTCATCGTGCTTTAGCGGGATTTGCAGGGCAAACGGAAAGTTCAAGCAACATTGAATTGATTGTAATTTCTCACGGATGCCCAATTACAAAAGCCCAATATCGAAACTTTGTTGAATTGCACAAGCCGAAAAACTTTAGGTATTATGAGGTTCAGCGAAATTCCCAATTTGAGGGCAGTCCAAGAGATATTGGCATAGTTAATGCAAAAGGGGAATACATTGCCTATTTGGATTCCGATGATATGCTCGTTGTTGACTATTGCGAAAAACTAATTGATGC
>B570J29032_109958062_pt1 | contig 11420 bp, 9 predicted proteins | sample LakMenEpi16Nov12_FD_29032 | JGI IMG/M metagenome (IMG submission 29032)
GTATTTGGTGGTGGATATACTGGAGACTTTACCAACACCATGGAGTACATTACCATAGCCACTACTGGCAACGCCATAGATTTTGGTGACTTAACGGCTGCTAAATCACAGGTATCTGCGTGCTCATCCACAACTCGCGGTGTTTTTGCTGGATCAAGCCCAGTTACTAACTCAATAGACTACATAACCATAGCCACTACTGCCAACGCAACAAGCTTTGGTGACTTGACAATTGCTAGACAAGGAACTGCTGCGTGCTCATCCACAACTCGCGGTGTATTTGGTGGCGGTAATGGTCCCTCCAACGTAATAGACTATATTACTATCGCTACTACTGGTAATGCAACAGACTTTGGTGACTTGAATGTTGCAAGGCGTGAGCTTGCTGCGTGTTCATCTACAACCCGTGGTATCTTTGGTGGTGGTTATGGCGGTTCTAACACCCTAGACTACATAACCATAGCCACTACTGCCAACGCAACAAGCTTTGGTGACTTAACAGAGGTGCAAATTTCCCTTGCCGCTCTTTCAAACGCTCATGGGGGTCTAGGATGAGCAATATTATAAAAGCTAATCAATATAAAGAAATAACAGAAAAAGTATCTAATCATGCTGAAATTGTTGCTCGTGACTCTGAGATTTTTCAAAAATCTTCTTCACAATTTAAAACAGTTGCTCTAGATGTTACTGATTTAACAGCAAGCGAAACAGCAAAGCATTTACTTGCTAGTATTTTAAAAACAAGGGCAGCATTAGAAGAAGCATCAGTAGCAGTACGTCGTAAAGATGTACAAATTCGTCGTAAAGAACAAGAATTATTAGTTGCATCAGGATTTGATTCTGAAGATTTAATTATTGATATTGATGAATTGAAAAGTGAACTAGTAAGAACAGAGGCGGCTGCACGGGGAGCAATAAGAAAACTTGCATTTTTAACAACGCAATATGATCAAATAGTAGATATTATTGGTCATCAATCTGAAGAAGAATATGAAATGGATCAGGCTAGACACCATGTTATGACTGCGTTTATGCAAGCATTGACAGCAGCACGTTCACGCGGTGGAATTATTGATGAAGGAAATCATATTTATTTGTTTCAACTTGGAATTAACGGTGCTGTAGCTCAGGCCCATGTAACTAGCCTATTATCACAAGAATCTGGATTAATTGCTGATGGTCAAGCACCCTCACATGAGATGGTAGTAAATTGGTTAAATAGTTTGGCAGATCAATTTGCTAGTTGTTCTTTGGATTATGCTCAGTCTCGTGGATTACTACCCTTGGATTATTCTTCTATGATAGAGCTAGAAAATTAGCCTGGAAAATAACCCTATGATATAATATATACAGTAAAAAACACCTAAAAAAAAGGAAAAAATGAAGCATTATAATGTTTTAATTGTTACTCCAGGTTCATCAATGGAGGCGGAATATGTAAAAAGTTTAGCTGAAACTTTAGCAGAGTGTTCAAATAGAGGAATAACTTATAAATTTCTAAATGCCTCTGGTTCTTTAGTATATAATGCAAGAGAATTAGCAATGTCTTCAGGAGGAGAAACTACTTCCTTAAATCCAGATGACACTGGTCCATTAGGTGGAACAGTTTCTTATGATAAAATCTTTTGGATTGATTCAGACATATCCTGGAAAACCTGGCAATTTTTTAGACTATACGAATCAGATCATGACATAATTACAGGTGCCTATCTCTTAGCAGATAATCAAACTACAAGCGTCCATTCCTGGGAGACCAATGAATATTTCCCAAGACAAGAAATTATGAACATGAATGAAGTAACAAAGATTCAAAGTGCTGGATTTGGCTTTATAGCAATGAAGTCTGGTGTATTTGAAAAAATAGAAAGACCTTGGTTTAAGCACTACACACAAAATATGCAAAAAAGCGACGGTACAACAATTGCAGTTATGATAGGAGAAGATATATCCTGGTGTATAGATGCTTATAGAAACGAAATGGATATATACTTTGATCCACAAGTTCTTGTTGAACACACAAAGAGAGTAAAGATTTCATGGTAAAATACTGTAAAGGAGGAATTAAAAATGCATAACAACAGATATACAATATCAGAAGAAGCACCATACACAGTTGAGGTGTTTTATGATGGAGCAGATGTTCCTGGACTAAGACAACCGTTTTGGCCTAATGGGGATGATTTTGAAAGCATTGGAGATGCTACAGAGTGGGCGATAGAGTTTCTAGACTCACTTGAAAATGAAGATGCACCTTTTCCACGAATTTCAAAAGATTCTGAAAGAGAGTCAAAGCCAGAACCAGAGCCAGTGCCAGAGCTAAATACAGAGCTAGAGCTAGAAACAGGCTTAGAAGAAGAACAAGTCTCAATTGAAGAGTAAAGTCTTTTGTAAAAATAGTTTTTTAGTTTAACTACATTTTAGGAGTTTTACATGCAAGATATTTTTCCATGGGAAAATAATAACTTGGGTGGAACAGAAGTGGCAACCAAGTGGTTTCATAAAAATGTTCTTCCTGAAATAAAAAATTTACATAACTATAGATGTATATCAATACCTGGAAGACCACATTCATTAGAAGATGTTTTTAATAAAGACAAGAAAAATATCTTGTGGCTTCACCTAAATCCAAATCAAGTAGATGACGGAGGGCTAGGTATTTTAAAAAAGGAAGATTTTCTGGAAACTATTCATAAGGTTGTAGTTCTTTCTAATTTTCATAAAAAAAGAACTGCAATTGAGCTAGGAATAGATCCAGACAAGATTCACGTTATAGAGTATGCGGTTGAAAAAATACCTTTTGATGCTTCTAAGTTTGATAACGTCACAAGGCCCAAGATTATTCACGCATCTCAAGCATCAAGAGGTCTAGACGTTTTATTGCAAACGGTATGCGCGATAGATGATGATTTTCAGCTAGACATCTATAATGATTTCTATCCAGAACAGCAACCAGAAAACCCTGCATTGGATGAGTTACTAAAAGACGAAAGAATTACATTCTACGGAAAAACCCCAAGAAACACATTCTTAAAAAAGCTTTCAGAGTCTCATATACACGCTTACCCATCAATTTTTGAGGAGACTAGTTGCCTTGTTCAAGCAGAGGCAATGATTACTGGAAACCTGTGCGTTTACAGCAATATTGGAGTTCTTCCAGAAACCTCTATGGATCATGGAGTTGTTGTTGACTTTTTTAGCACAAAGTCTTCGTCAGAGTTGTTAAAAAGATACAAAGAAGGGTTTTTGAAATCATTAAAGATGGTAAAAAATGGAGAATTTGATCCATCCCAGCAAGTAAAAGATCTTTATGAAAAAAGAAATGCAGAAAAAATTATTGATAAATGGGTTAGTTTTGATAACTCACTAGAGTAGAATGTAAAAAATATCTCAATATTTTCACGCTCATTCATGATAAAATTAAGATATAATGGTAACCAATTCTAACTTATATGCAGAAAAAATTTTTTCAGAACACCCATTAGCTTTATGGCCTCTAGATGATAACATTACGTTTTTGCAGTTGTTTTCGGATTCAAGGCAAGACCTTGGAAATCAGGCTAACTGGACATTAACAGACTTAACGGAAACTGAGGTATCGGATTATTCAGATACCCCTTTCCCTTCTAGCAACTCATCTAGCTTTACTAAAAGCTCTTCTGCAACCAACTCCTCTACTATAGCTAGTAGCTTTACTTTAAATAGTTCAGCAGACTTTAGTAATTCTAGAGGAACCGCTTGCTTTTCTACACATGTCCACGCAGTTTCTGTATTCATTAAGTCTTTTGAAATCGGAGTAATTTATGATGGAGTAGAGTACTTCTCTGAATATAAATTAAAATCAGCTTCCAGTTGGCAAAAAATTTCTCATACATTTGATTTACCACTTAACAGTAATATAACTTTTTTTATTAGAACAATATATCTAGATTTACCAGTTCCATTATTTGAATTTAAAACTCAGTTTAATGGAGTGTCTTTGGGTCAGTGGTCTGAAAATTATAGCAATATAAACTCTGGATTCAATGAACAAGACTTCCCAGATAATCTTCATCACCTTTTAACTTCTGCATCTGCCTATACTTCGGTAACCCTAGATTCTTATGGAACAAATACTGAAATGAATGGCTACTATCTTATTAAAAATAATAAAATATTTGCAGAGAATTTTGGAATCCCCATGGTGTTTGGTTCTAATCACACAACAAGGGTTGTTGAAGCTCCAGATAATAATCCATCAATAATATTTCCAGGAAGCGGATTTCTAAATGATTCGGGTAAGTATAACAATTACACATTAGAAGCCTGGGTAAGAATGGACAACGTATCGGCAAATCCAATAAGAATAATTGGTCCAGTTCAATCTAATGATGGAATATATGTAGAAGAAGGATTTATTACTATAAAGATTGGATATTATTCAAAATCTTATTTTGTTGGTAAATGGTACAGGCCAATGTTAATTCATTTTAAATACTCAGAGACAGAGGCAGTTCTATTGATAAATGGAGAACAGGTTATCACCATGCCATTTGATTTAAATAGCGTAACGCTTTTAGATAAATATTCCCCAGAGCTTCTTGATCAGGATTGGATTGGGGTATATGGAAGCTCTTTAATTTACCCCTTTGAGATTGATTGCATATCAATTACCCCTTATCTTTTACCATTAGAAATAGCAAAAAGAAGATTTGTGTATGGACAGGGTGTTGCTGAAATAAATAACTCAACTGAAATTCTTTCAACAAAATCAACCTTCTTTGATTATTCTTTTTCAGGTTATTCAACAAATGTTTTATATCCAGACTTAACATCTTGGAGAAGTGGTTATGCAAACAATTTAGATACTACTTCAACATACATGACAACCCCCGACTATGATTTGCCAGAAATTCAACTAAAAAGAAATTCAAAATTAATTTTAACTGACAAGTGGTTTGAAGAAAATAAAAATGTAAACGATAATGATCTAGAAGATTATGCATATTTTTTAATGAAGCCTTTTTCTGAAAACATAGCTGCTTCTGCTACGTTCTCTGAAGTAGAGCAAGATATATTTAATTCAGATCCAACAATATACTATGATAGTTTGAAAGTTATTTCAGACAGACTTTCTTCAATTTGTGGAGTATTTAAATCTCCAGTTACTCAGACATCTAATCAAAAAATAATTGTATTTAAGAATAAAACAAATAATGAACAAATAGATGTTACATTGAGCTTAGGTTCACTAACCTATAATCACACATCTTCCAGTGGGACTTCTACAGTACTTAAAACTGAAACTATACAAGCCAATGAATATTTTGTTGCAGGAGTAAGTCTAGACGAAATACAATCAAAAAAGCATTCTGTAATTGGAAACTTTTTTTCGTCGCTAGAGGCTATATCTTTAAATGTCGGTGGATACTTTGAAAGTTCTTTCTTAGGTAAAATATTTGGAATTCACTTTAATAATCAGTTCTTTTTTGAAAAAGATTTAAGTTTTTTCTTTGAAAATGGTTTTATAAATCAAGTATCTGAAAGCCAAAATGTTTATGAAAGACTTATAGATTATACTGCAAACTATTCTCTAATTCCTATTGAAGAGGAAAACGTTGTAACTTTAGATATTGGTGTGGCAGGGTATTGGGAAGATATTCAACCACTTTCATTCTTTGGAAAATACATAACAAACAGTCAGAACGAACTTTACTATGACTTAGACATGTTGCAATTTAACATAGACTCACCCAAAAGAAGAATGGACCAGCATAGGTATGTAAAGCTACCCCCAGGTCCAAAGGCAATAACTTACGGAGACTTTGAAAAAATATATAAATATAACGAAGATATCTCCAACGTTGTGCTAGGTGGATATGAAATTTATGGAGAAACTAAGATGGATGGGGAAATAATTGACGCAAACATCATATCTTATATTTCTTTTCAAAAGTATACTGATGCTGGTAAAAAGCCATATAAAGATTTTACAAACACAGCTACTCTTTCTTCTAACAACGTGGTTTCTTTTGATATATCAGAGTATGAAAATACAAGGTATCCAGTTGTTGATAATACAATAATTTTCCCTCCAAAGCTCCCAGACTTCAAAGAATACTATCTAGGGATACACCTTGAACTCACTGTCAGGGGAATCAATAAGAAAAAAATGTCTCTTAAAAGAATGGAAGTATCGTCCTTAGCTTTTGATGATCAATCTCCATATGAGATAGGTACTAAGTATGCAAACTCTGTTTTTCCATTTTCAAGAGAAAAGTACTTGTTTAATTATAAAGAAAAGAATCCAATTACTATATACAAAGACTCTTCTCCGTATCTCTACCTTACAGAATATTCTGGGATATACGCAAATATATTTGACTCTGATTATGTTCGTGGAGCAATTGTTCCAATAAACAAGGCCAAAGAAGATGAGTACTACATTAATGGTTTTCAGTTTTGGTCAAGAAGTCCTTTGAAAATTTTTCCAACAACCCCTTTTGTTATTGCTAAAATAAAAACAGAAACGTCAGATGTAGATCTTTACCTAGAACCATTAGACGGGGGAAATAGAGCATTTCTAAAGTCATACGATTACAGCACAGGGGAAGAGCTTCAAGATCTACAATTTTACCAAGACGGGGAAAAGGTAAATTATCCAGTACTATATCCAAGACAGTGGTCATCGGTAACACTTGGTTTCCTTAACCCAATAACATGTGACAACTTCACTGGCAGATTAGAACTATATTCTGGACTAGTCTTTAATAATATTATTGAATATAAGTTTGCAAACTTTTTATTGAACACAAGTAAAAGAATTGAAAAGAAGTGGTTCCAAGTCTATATTAATGACTCCGCTGATCCAGCTGAAATAAATTCCTGGCAAGATGCTTACGATGGAGAGGTAGGTTCTTCAGGGGCTTCTTGGAAGGGCTCAACCTATAAGTCAGTCCCAGATCAAAGAACAATTGATGGAGAGTATGAATATAACAGTCAGCTAGGAATATCTGTCTCTGTTACAGATGACATTTCTTCTTTAAGCGTTTATTCAAACGGTTCAGATGTGTTCACAGATGTTAAATGGAAAACCTTTGAAGTCTCTTCTTTCTAGGACTTGACCTTTTCCTGCATCTACAGTATAATGAGAAAAACGATTGGAGTTTTATGGATATTCATCCTACAGTTTGTTTCCTTACATACGACTGGTCATTTGGCACAAAACCCTTGCAACCAAACGGTTGTGCTTGGTATCGCTGCTTCTTGCCAATGAAAGAACTAGAAAAGAATGACTGGGATACTGCAATTGGATTTCCTGGATGGAATAATGAACATGGTTTTGGATTGCTGGTTCCAGACAAAAAAGCTATTCATGGTTGGGACATAATTGTTCTTAAATTAATAATGCTTGAGTCAGTTGCTTCTAAAATATTGGAAGCAAAAAAGATGGGGCAAAAGATAGTTGTAGACATTGACGATTGGTTTGAGGGTTTAGAAAAAACCAACATGGCTTACACTACTACAGATCCTAAGAATAATCCTAATAATAATAGAGATCACTACATGTTTATTATTGAGAATGCAGATGCAATTATTACTTCTACCCCATTCCTTTATGATTTTTATAAAAATGAAAAGGGTTTTAATAATGTATTCCTTGTTCGTAATGGTATAGACATAGATCGTTGGAAACAAAGAAAAGATCATTCTCGTGGACTCCCCAACCTAGGATGGGTAGGTGCTACTCCATGGAGATCAATGGATCTAGAAACATTGTCACCTTGGATTGGTCAATTTATAGAAAGCAACCACCTATCCTTTCATCATTCTGGAAATGTTATTAATGCTCCTGTGGCTTCTAATCAACTTGGAATACCAAAATCAGTAAAAACAACAAAAGAGCCAATGAAGCCAATTCACTATTACCCAGAACTTTTTAGAAAAATTGATATTGGTCTTGTTCCTCTTAACAATGTAAGATTTAATTATGCAAAGTCTGGAATCAAGGGGCTTGAGTATAGTGCTGCTGGTGTGCCATGGGTTGCCTCTTACAGCCCTGAGTACGCCATTTTAGAAGAGCAGGGTATTGGAAGAGTAGCAAACAATGAAAGAGAGTGGATAGGCCACTTAGAAGAGCTTCTAGACCCAAAGGTTCGTAAAGAAGACGTTGAGAGAAATATGGAAAATATTAAAAAGTATCAGTCTATGGAAGTTCGCGGTAAAGACTGGAATGAAGTAATGCATCAAATCAGAGACCTATAGTAAAAACCCCCTACCGAATTGTCATTGCCACCAAATTATTTTCTTTGGTTGTTTTCCGATAGGGGGTTTAACTATTTTATTTTATTTGCATGGGTACTTGTTGTACCAGCTTACATATCTTTCATAGATAGAGCGAGGTGACCACTCTGCCTTCCATTTACCATGACCATCAATATCCCACATATACCATGTCTTTCCACCTTTGGATTTCTTATATGCGATTTGAGTATTGTAATCTCTTGTAAGCAATTTCTTTGAGTCCCACCACGATGCGTCTTTATGTGCATAGTGGTTAAACTGGAACATTCCATAATCATTGGTTGATGAAATTGTCTTTTCATTTCCACCAGATTCTCTCATAACAATTGCCCACGCTTCGCGTAAGTTTTCGCCACGGAATCCATGTTTGTGAAGATGTTTCACCAACCAGTTCTTACATATCTTATTCTTTGGCTTTTCAACCTTTGTAACTTTTACGACAGGCTGAATAGCCTCCGCCGTGCTCGGTGCAGACTTAGCATACACCTGTTCGTTGGTAGCATTAGCCAAGTTTGTAGATCCAGAAAGAACCATCGTCATAACTAATACACCTCCTAGCAGTTTTGTTTTCATCTGTTTTCCTCCTTGTGCGGCGGCAACAACCTATCTAGCATAACATCAAAAGGTATGAATTGTCAAGTTTGTGGTCCTTTATGTTCTATTCTTAGGGGAAAAACCTATCTATTTTGTTTATAGATTAGATCTATTCCCTCCCTCCACCCTGTTATGGTATCAACTAGATAGTGCTTTGTCAATAACTGACTTAATATTTTCTATCATATTAGTCCCTGGGTGAATTACATCTCCACTGGCAATATCATACAGCACAACTTCTTCATTATCAAGTTCCCTTGGAATTAAAATTTGACTAGCATTTCCAAGAGGCGTTGCCTTGCCCCTCCTTACCAAATTGTTATATGTGTGAATGTCTTTGACTGTTAACTTCATTTTGACTCCTTTGTCTTTGTCTGGTAGAATTGACCTTACATATAATTCTAACAGAGGAAGTGTTTTTAATTGTCACTTATTAACGATCACGGGTCTATCAAAGACTTTTACAGAAACTTTATCCACATCAGCAGATACGCTCGCTGGATTGAATCAGAGAACAGAAGAGAGACTTGGGTAGAGACAGTAGATCGTTACATGTCTTTCATGAAAAACCATTTGGTAACAAACCATGGTTACAGCGAAAACGACAAGACTTTTGAAGAGATTCGTAATGCAGTTATTAATCATAAGATCATGCCTTCTATGCGTGCTTTGATGACCGCAGGACCAGCTCTTGACAGAGACCATATTGCAGCTTACAACTGCTCATTTATTGCAGTGGATAGTCCTAGAGCCTTTGATGAAGCAATGTATATTTTAATGAACGGTACTGGAGTTGGATTCTCTGTTGAACAAAAATACATGAGCCTACTTCCCGTTGTTGCAGAAGAACTCTACAAGACAGACACAGTTATTGTAGTAGATGATTCAAAATTAGGATGGGCAAAATCATACAAAGAACTTATTGCACTTCTTTATCAAGGACAAATTCCAAAGTGGGATCTAACTAAAGTTAGGCCAGCAGGAGCACGCCTAAAGACTTTTGGTGGAAGAGCATCTGGCCCAGATCCACTTGATTCTCTATTTAGATTTACTATTGATATTTTCCGCAACTCTGCTGGAAGAAGAATTAAATCAATTGAGGCGCATGACCTAATGTGTAAGATTGGAGAGGTTGTAGTTGTTGGAGGAGTACGACGTTCTGCACTAATCTCTCTTTCTAATCTTGATGATTTTGAAATGGCTAAAGCAAAGTCAGGACAGTGGTGGGAAGATAACGGTCAGCGTGCATTAGCTAATAACTCAGCGGTTTATAATATTAAACCAAATACCGCTCAATTTTTAAGAGAGTGGAGAAACCTATACGAGTCAAAATCTGGTGAACGTGGAATCTATAACATAGAGAGTGTTCGCAAGCACGTTGACAAGTTTGGTCGCCGTGACTCATCAAAGGTAATGGGTACAAATCCATGTGGAGAAATTCTTCTGCGTCCAAATGAGTTTTGCAATTTAACTGAGGTAGTTATTGAAGCAGATGACAAGGTAGAGGATTTAGCTGAAAAAGTTCGTTTAGCAACAATCCTTGGAACATGGCAATCAACATTGACAAACTTTAAATACATTAGAAAGACATGGAAGGATAACTGCGAAGAAGAAAGGCTTCTTGGAGTATCTTTGACAGGAATATATGGAAATAAAATTACGTCAACAAATAACAAAGATCTTCCAGGAATCTTGGATTCACTAAGAGAAGAATCTGTTTTGACTAATAGCCAAGAAGCAGAGAAGCTTGGAATCAATCCATCCCTATCTATTACATGCGTTAAGCCTTCTGGAACAGTTTCTCAGTTGACTGGGGTATCCTCTGGCATTCATCCTTGGTACTCAGAATACTACTTGCGATCAGTTCGTGGAGATAATAAAGATCCACTAACATCATTTCTTAAAGATGCTGGTATTCCAAATGAACCAGATGTAATGAAGCCAGAAGATACTACCGTTTTTTATTTTCCAATTAAGGCTCCAAAAAATTCAGTACTCACTAAAGATCTTACTGCAATTGATCATCTTGAAATGTGGAAAACATATCGTAAGCACTGGACAGAACATAATCCTTCAGTAACAATTAATGTTCGTGAGGATGAGTGGCTAAGAGTTGGGTCATGGGTATACGATAACTTTGATAGTGTTGGAGGAGTTTCATTCTTACCATCTTCAGAGCATACATACAAGCAGGCTCCATATCAAGAAATAACAAAAGAAGAATATGAGAAGTCTTTAAGTGAGATGCCAACAACAATTGATTGGTCAGTTCTTAGTCTTTATGAAACAGTTGATACAACTACTGGTAGTCAAGAGCTAAGTTGTACGGCGGGGGTTTGCGAGATAGTTGATTTCGGCTCAGCAGTTGCCTAAAATTAAGTAAGTCAGGCAAATTATGGTACAATGGTTGTCATGAACATGCCAAAACCCAAAATAACTGTCATAGAAAAACAAGGCAACGACGGAATCTACGTCTGGCAAACACCTGAAGGAAAGATTGTGACAGATGGAGAAGGAAACACTATGAATATTCCATCTCGTCGTGG
>B570J29032_109958060_pt1 | contig 11413 bp, 5 predicted proteins | sample LakMenEpi16Nov12_FD_29032 | JGI IMG/M metagenome (IMG submission 29032)
ATTTCAAAGATGCTGGGCGTATTCTCCTGCAACAATACACAACGAAGCAGAACGGGATTTTCCGCTGCAAGCTGATTCGCCTGCCGCAATCGCCAAGCACCGTAACCTAACATGCCACCAAGCAGAATGCAGGCAGTGGTACCAGCCGCCCAAAGCCTTGGTCGATTACCGACCATCCAATTACATCTGGCAGTCTCCAGACAAGCCGCAAACATCATGATCAGGAAGGACAGTCCACCGGTCCCAAGATGATCGGCGGTCTGAATCAAGGTAGGCTGAAAGGCCTGCGAGTGCGCCAGCGTATTGGCGGCGTATCCGGTAAACAAATAGGATCGAATCCATTCTAGCCCTGTCCAAGCCACTGGTGCCGACAGAATCAGTGGAACATGCCAGCGATGCACCATCAGTCGCGTTGCAGCCACAAACAGAGGTAAATAGATAGCCAGATACAGCGAGAGCGCTAGCCAACCCGCATACAACGCCCAAAAGGCCAGACGTATGCTGTGCAGTGACACCAACCAAAACAGACATCCGCTTAACCACAACGTCCAGTAGGCCTTGCGACCAAGTGGGGTTGGGCGTTGGCATAGGGACAGCCAACCCAGTGGTGCGATCCAGGCAGCAGGAAATAAATTCAAAGGTGGAAATGCCAGTAGCAGTCCAATACTGCTGATCAATGCAGGCAGCCAAACAGTCGACCGCACCCCGTCAATGGGTGTGGCAGGATCGGCAGATCGCTTTCCTGACTTTTGTAAATTCTGGCGTAAGTTCATGGATTCCATTCCATTGGCTCAGAGTTCAGTTTTTTACCTGGGGTCCGTGTGTGGCACCTTGGGTTTGCGATCTTGGACCCTGCGGATACAAACAGCAGTTCTCAGGGCAGAAGTCATGCAGCGGTGGCAGTGAACCGACACATTGTTTGATGGTCCGTTGCTGGCAACGTTCGTCGATCAAGTCCACCAACATGCTGATAAAGTCTGGGTGTGTCCCCACGGCCGGAGCACGCGAATACAGGATGCCCAATTCATCACACAACTGTTTGGCCTCGGTGTCTAAATCGTACATGACTTCCATGTGATCCGAAACAAAACCCATCGGCAAGACCACACAGGCTTGCACACCTTGCGCTGAAAGCTGGCGCAAGTGTTCGCCAATGTCGGGTTCCAACCAAGGCTGCGAAGGTGGTCCACTGCGACTTTGATAAACCATGTCCCACGGTACGTTTAGCGCTTGAGCTACCAACCTTGAAGACTCTTTGAGCTGTTGGACATAGCTACAATTGTCTGCCATCGATAGGGGTATGCTGTGCGCGGTTACAAGCAGCCGAGCTTGCTGTCGGTGGCTGGAGGGCAGATTCTCATAAGCTTGACGCGCTAAATCGATTTGTGCAGCAATGTATTTCGGATGATTAAAGCCAAAGCGCAGCCGAGGGGCAACTTGAGGTGCCCTATCGCCAAGTTCTTGAAGCGACAGAGCGATGTTCTCGCGATACTGGCGGCATCCCGAGTAGCTGCTGTACATGCTGGTAAATATCGGTAGGGCAAGTCGATGTCCGGCTTGATCAATCTCACGCAGTGCATCGGTAATGAAAGGTTGCCAATTGCGATTTCCCCAATAGATCGGCAAAGGGTTGCCCGCCGCTTGCAGAGCGTCAGACAATCGCGCGATGATATCGCGGTTTTGAGCATTGATAGGGCTCACGCCGCCAAAATGTTGATAGTGTTCGGCTACCTCCAGCAGGCGATCGCGAGGAACTGGCTTACCACGAAGCACATTCTCCAAGAAGGGAATGACGTCGTCTGGTCCTTCTGGACCGCCGAATGACACAAACAATAGACAATCGATTTCAGACTTTACGGTGTTCATGAGGTCTTATTGTAGCAAATTGGGAACCTGGACAGGCGGTGGCTCTACCGTAGGAGCATCAGGGGTGGCTGGTGCGTCTTGAACGGGACGATTGATGGGCGCTTGCTGCTGACGGGACAACTTGCCAGGCAAAATCTCACTTAGCGGAGTGCCTGATAGCCAAGTGAGTGCAAAAGTAATGATCAGATACATTAGATGCAGTAGCAACCCTTGTCCAATTTCCAGCTCCAGAGTCAATACCGCCGCCGTTGCACCCAGGGCCACCATCACGCCGATCATAAGAGCCATCATCAGTGCTGATGTTTCGCTTAAGCTTTGTTGATCGGCGACAAATCCTGGTACCCAAGCGTAAACTGCCCAACCAAGAGCGAACACAACCGCACAGATTGTACAACGCACCAGCAACTCGCGACCTGTGAACCCTTGCAGTTCGTCGTCTCGCAAGAACCAGTAACCTGCATAGACTAGCGGTGCAGCCAGCAGGATCGATGCAGCCGCCAGCAATGCGGCAGGTGGTGGTGTTGGATTCAGCCGGTACCCAAAGGCTACCCCCACTGCAACCAAAGCGGCAAGTGCCGAACCCACGATCACCGGCATGCTCAGCTTTGTTTCCTCCCGTCGAATCGGTTTGAGTACCGATTTGCCCTTGCTGTCCTTGGGCGCAGAATCAACCGGCGCGTGAACGACCACTTGTTCGCTCAACTCGGGGATCTTGATGATGGCCTTGCACTTGGGACAAGGACCACTCTTGCCAGCGAATTTCTCGCTAACTGAAAATCGCGTTAGGCAACTTGGGCAAGTGACTGGTATCGGCATGCGATGTTAGTGCATCCTGTAAAATGTAAACACCACGAAAAACTAGTGCAGGCAGTAGTTAATTCAGCAAAGAATTTTGAGACGGTATTTTAATCGAAAACCGTTGACACAGCCACAAAGGTTTGCGGCGAGCGATAGAAACGACGATACCACCGTGTGGCGACGGTAGCTACCACTGATTGGGCTCACGAGCACGAAGCGATTGAAATGCTCCTCGGCTTGCCCGTGAGATTGCTACGCTCTTGCACGCTCGGTTAGCACAATATTCAGATTTCTTCCTGCTGGATTTGCTGACGGCAAATCCAGCAGGAAGAAATCTGAGTGGCTGGGTGTCGCTGTGTAGCGAGAAGCCTAACCATCCACCGGACAAGCCAGTGGGATTGTACCACGCCAGCTTGCTTGTGGATGTTGTGAACCAAAGCAGGTTACTATGCTTTTCCAGCCAATTCGCGTTTCTTACGAGCGGCCACGACTTCTTCTTGGACATTGCTTGGGCACTTGCGATAGGCCAACAATTCCATGGTGAACGTTCCTTGGCCCTTGGTCATACTGCGCAGGTCGGTCGCATAACCAAATGTTTCAGCCAACGGTACTTCCGCAATGATATAAGAAATACCGTCGCGAATATCGGTCGATGCGATCAAGCCTCGACGTCGAATCACGTCGCCAACCACGTCACCCTGATAGAGTTCGGGGCATTCCAGCTCCACCTTCATGATGGGTTCCAGCAGGACCGTCTTGGCTTTTAGCATGCTTTCGCGGAAGCAGCCTTGAGCACAAATGTAAAACGCTCGTTCCGACGAATCGACATCGTGGTAGCTACCATCGCGTAAGTCGATTCGCACACCGACGACTGGATAGTCGGCCAACGGACCTTTACCCAGTGAGTCTCGCATGCCCTTTTCGACCGGCGGAATGAACTGCTTGGGAATTCGGCCGCCCACGACGTGTTCTTCGAATATGAACGGCACTTCGCCTTCCGGATCCATTGGGCTCAGTTCGCCTTTGATATGAGCGTACTGTCCCGAACCACCCGTTTGCTTCTTGTGCTTGTAATCAAACTCGACCATCTGAGTTGGCGTTTCGCGGTAGCTAACCTTGGGAGCACCAGCCTGAACTTCAATCTTATATTCGCGGCGCATGCGCTCGATGTAGATGTCCAAGTGCAACTCGCCCATTCCGCAGATGATCGTCTCACTGGTTTCCTCGTCATTGTAGACTTGGAAAGTTGGATCCTCTTTGCGGAATCGTTGCAGAGCCTTGCTCATCTTGTCCGCATCGGCGCGGCTGGCTGGGGTCACCGACACTTTGATGACCGGCTCGGGTACGAACATACTTTCCAAAGAGCAATAACCACGCTCGTTGGAGTAGGTGTCCCCGCTGGCACAATCGATACCCATGATGGCCACGATGTCTCCAGCCCCTGCTTCGTCGATCTCTTCTCGCTGATCGGCGTGCATTCGAACGATGCGACTGAAACGATCCTTTCGGCTGGTACGCTGATTGGTGTACATTTCACCCTTTGCGACTTTACCTTGATAAATTCGCATAAACGTCAATTGGCCGTACGGATCTTCTACGATCTTAAAGGCCATGCCCACAAACGGCTCTTTAGGGTCCGCTTGCAGCGGAAATCGCTCGGCTTCGTTGTCGAAGCGTCGAGCCTTAATCTCACGTTCCAGGGGGCTTGGCAGGTATCGGCAGACCGCATCCAGCAGCGGCTGAACCCCTTTGTCTTTGAAGGCAGAACCGACAAACACTGGAGTGAGCCCTTGGTTTTGGACCGCATCCTTGGTCACCTTGTGGATCAGTTCTTCAGTGATCTCTTCTTCGCTCAGCAACAGCTCCATCATTTCGTCGTTGTACATCGATAGGCTTTCCAGCATCGCATGGCGATACTGCTTGGCCTCGTCCAGAATGTCGGCAGGGATGTCGTATTCTTCAACCTTCTCGCCGCGATCACCGACAAAGCGTAACGCCTTCATGGTGACCAGATCGATACAACCGGCAAATGTTTCACCAGCACCGATAGGCAACTGCATCAGTACCGCATCGGTGTTCAATTTGTCGCGCATCATCTGCACGACCTTCTTGGCGTCGGCACCTGTGCGGTCCATCTTGTTGATAAACGCCAATCGAGGCACGTTATATCGTCGCATTTGTCGGTCGACTGTTAGCGACTGGCTTTGAACACCACCGACCGCACACAGAACCAGTACCGCTCCGTCCAGTACACGTAGCGACCGTTCGACTTCGATCGTAAAGTCAACGTGGCCAGGGGTATCAATCAGATTGATATGGTGTGGTTCTGTAATATACTGGCTCTGCCCAGTACCCCAGGAAACACTGGTAGCGGCGCTGGTGATCGTGATGCCACGCTCCTGCTCCAATTCCATGTGGTCCATCGTAGCACCGTCGCCACCGCCTTTGACCTCTTCGATCTTATGGATACGGCCTGTATAAAACAGAATACGCTCGCTGAGCGTCGTTTTGCCCGAGTCGATGTGAGCACTGATACCGATATTGCGAACTCTTGAAAGATCCATAAATCACCTGGAAAGACAGAAACAGTCGACGGAAAATCCAACTCTTGACTGCCAGACAAGCAGCCGGAACGCGGACTACAAGCAGTGGTTGAGCAGGCCTTAAAGTGCCCAAACTCAACCCGACGACCGGGGGGGACAGTAAGCTACAGCCAACGATGCAAGTTTCGTTCCCCGAACATCTTACATTTTTCGCGTTTCTCGGAAAGACCAAAAATTGTGATGTTTGCAGACCTTAACTACCCAAAGCCCCCAAAAATCCGACTTTTCTCGACGATCGTCACCGACCAAGTGCCGGTGGAATCAAGACTGGAAGGCTACTAGTGAGATCAACCCTTTTCAGGCAACTAACCCCCCGATAACCCCATGGCCAAACAAAAACCAACCAGCTTCAGCCTGAAAGATCATCTCTTTAATGCGGATCGCGTGCAGTTTTTGGCTGGCCAGTTTTCCACCGCCGACCGCAGTTTCGACGCGGTCGGATTCACCCGGGTCGTCATGAAGCGACTGAAGCAGTTGGAGCTGAAGCAACGGATCGTTCACATTGCTGAAACACTGGAACAGTACTTAGCCGGCGATTTTCAGTTGGCCGCCCGGCAGATCATCGCTGCTCTGCCTGCCGAGCTGGACCCGACAAAGACCGACGACGACTTCGGTGATTTTATCATGGCACCGCTGGGTGAGTTTGTCGTGAGGCGCGGCATGGCGACCAGAGATGTCACGATGTCGTTAAAAACGCTGAAGGAGATCACCAAACGGTTTTCCATGGAGGACGCTCTGCGATCGTTCATCAACGCGCATCCTGAAAAGACTCTGCGCGAGTTGGAGAAATGGTCAACGGATCGCAACTACCACGTCCGGCGACTGGTCAGCGAGAGCACTCGCCCACGACTTCCCTGGTCAGGACGATTAACCATCGATCACTCGGTGCCGCTTCCATTTCTGGAAAAACTGCACGGCGACTCGACTCGCTACGTGACTCGCAGCGTTGCCAACCACATGAATGATATCTCCAAGGTCGATCCCTTACTGGTGTTAGAAACATTGGCTCGATGGCGCAAGGCAGGGCGACAGAGGCCAGATGAGCTTGAATGGTTGTGTCAGCATGCGCTGCGCACGCTGATCAAGCAAGGTCATGAACAGACGATGCAATTCATCGGCGTGCGAACCAAACCAAAAGTCACTGTTGGTCCCATCGAACTTTGCCAGTCGACCATAACAGCCGGCCAGTCACTCGAATTTGCCGTTACCATAACCTCTCACCGCGAAGAGTCCTTGGTTGTGGATTACGTCATCGATTTTGTAAAAGCAAACGGCAGTCATTCCCCCAAAGTGTTCAAGGCAAAAAAGCTGCAACTACGATCAGGCCAGTCGGTCACAATACGCAAGCGCCATCCGTTACGAGCTGGTGCCACGACCTACACGCTCTTTCCAGGCACACATCGGTTAACCATCCAAATCAACGGACGCTCCTGGTCCACCACGACCTTTGAGTTAGCCACCCCGTAGACGTCCGCAGGGCCAGAGATAAACACGCGGTTGGGAATACAACAGGCTGCACAAGGTAACGTCCAAAGTTCATCTGAGCAGCTACCGCTGTTTGAATATGAAGATACCCCTACTCAACCAAGATGGGTCGAAGTCAACACCGGTGCAATAAGGGTTGAAAACTGCCGAGAATTTGGCGGGCCTTGGCTGGCAATGCAAGTGATCGAACGGTTGAAGCTCGATGAGTTCTTGGATGATTGTTTACGACCAGGCAAAGAGCGCGTTCGTTGGTCTCTTACTTCGATGATCCTCGTCATTGCAAGATTGCTTAATCCTTCCAGTGAGCTGTTCATCTCTGAACAATGGTATCCCAACTCTGCTTTGCCAGAACTTACGGGAGTGCCTGCCGCGCGCGTCGATGACAATCGTCTATATCGATGTTTGGATGAGTTATTGCCACACAAAGAGGTGTTGGAAGTGCATTTGAAGAATCGCTTAGGCGAGCTTTTTGACCTCGAATATGACCTGTTACTATACGACGTTACAAGCACTTTCTTCGAAGGCCAAGCGAGTGGTAATCCAAAGGCCCAACGTGGCTACTCACGGGATCAACGCAGTGACTGCAAACAAGTTTGCATAGGCTTAGTCGTTTCGCGCTGTGGTATTCCGCTGGGCTATGAAGTCTTTGCTGGCAACTCAGCCGATGTGACAACTGTCAAGCGAATCGTAGAGGAAATGGAGAAACGCTACGGCAAGTCAGATCGCGTCTGGGTAATGGATCGCGGGATGGTTTCAGAAAACAACTTAGAGTTTCTTCGCAGCCAGGGGCGACGTTACATCGTCGGTACGCCCAAGTCGATGTTAAAGAAGTTTGAACAAGAGATCCTTAAATCAGACTGGCATTCGATTCGAGATGGGATTGAAGTAAAACTGTGCCATCCACCCATCGAAGAATACTCAGACGAACTTGATAAAAGCCAGATGGAAACGTTCATTTTATGTCGGAGCAAAGATCGTGCTGAAAAGGATGCAGCCATCGTGCGGAGGTCGGAAGAAAAAATTGAAGCGAGCTTAAAATCGCTGACCGAACGATGCGAAAAGCAAAAACGCGATCCGATGAAGGTCGAGCGCGAGATCGGAAGAATGCTCGGACAGAATACTCGTGCCGCGAGATTGTTTGAAGTGAATGTAACCAGGACCGATGCTGGTCACGCCATGGTGGCTTGGAAAAAGGTAAAGCCGGTACAAGATTGGAACGCGCTTGCAGACGGTTGCTACCTGTTGCGAACCAATGTCCGCGATTGGACCGAAGAGGAACTGTGGAAGGCGTACATTCAGCTGACGGAAGCCGAAGCTGCGTTTCAGATTCACAAATCCGACTTGTCGATCCGCCCCATTTGGCATCACAAAGAGGAACGCGTCGACGCACACATCTTGTTCTGTTTCTTGGCCTACGTCCTATGGAAGACGCTTGGCCAAATGTGCATCGCGGCAGGACTCGGCAACGAACCGCGCCGTGTATTGAATGAGCTTTCACAGATTCGACTTATTGACGTCGTCCTGCCAACGCGGACTGGCATCGACATCCGTGGTCAATGCGTCACTCGCCCAACCGAATATCAACAAATCCTCCTCGACAAACTCAAGTTGAGGCTACCCGCTGCAATAATTCAAAATCAAATGTAGTGACGACCAAACCCTAAATTCCCTGAAAATAACATACTTTTGACTCGTTGTTGGGGAAGTTGGGCTAAGCTCAACTTCACTCGGCTGATGTGTTACTAAAAATCTTATGTTCATCAGACCAATTGGGCTCGGGAGGGCTCTTCTAAGGAGCAGCTTTCGGCATGACTTTTCGATTTTTTTTGAAAGACTGAGAATTTCGCGGTTTTTCGGGTTGGCTGATTCGTCTCTATGAATAGATATCGTTGGTATTCAAGAACGTAAGTACCGTCCGCAGTATCCGTTCATGGCAAACCACTGAAGAATTACTATTTTCTTATGAATTTTTTCAAGAAGTTTGATCAGCTGATTGTAAAGCGTCCCTTCGCTAGCTACAAAGCCTGCGTCATTCGTTTTATTCCGTATAGTCGCCTGTATTCTTCACACATCCTGAAGCCGTATTCGGCTGTTGATGCTACCTGCACACCTCGGAGGCACTCATGCAAGCCCGCTCGTCGTCCAGCTCCCGCCGTTTTTCCCGCAATGATTCCCAACGCCGCCGCGCATTGTCTTTGGAGCTGTTGGAGATTCGAAACCTGTTCAGCAGTACTCCACTGTACTACATGGTTGACGGCCAGCGCATCGAACTCAAGCCGTCACCGCATGAGTATGCGGTGCAAGTTTCGGGCGATGGGAAGGCAACGGTGGGCAGCCTGAACGGAGCGTTCGGTGGGCTGTCAGGATTTTCGACCGAAGAGAAGTTAAAAGAAAACGTGTGGCGAGTGAGCAAGTTGGCTGGAGACGCATGGTCGAGCCAGGATGTGATCACTTCCGATTCGGCGGACTTACCGTCAGGTGTGGACTGGATCGCTCCGACTTACACGGTCGTTAGTAGTGGAGCGACAGTGGCGGTGCTGGACGAGGCTGTGGTGGCCTTGAACTCAGGTGTCCGTCCGGAGGATGTGTTCGTCAAGCAAGAGATCGTCAGTTTCCGACCGTTGCTGGGGACGCCGGACCAGTTCGTCGTGACACTGCCAAAAGGTGGCAATACGACGCTGGAGTATGCTATTGCCATAGCTGAGAACCCGCAGGTGGCGTGGGCGACGCCGAATTTCTATCGGAACATGACGCGTTCATACATCCCTAACGACACCCTGTTTCCAAATCAGTGGCACCTGAACAACACGGGATCCCAGATCGCGGATGCAATCGCTGGGGCCGACATCAAGGCGGTGGGCGCCTGGAACCTGAGTACTGGCACCGGTGTGACAATCGCCATCCTGGACGACGGCATTGAGCGCACGCACTCTGACTTGGCCGCCAATATTTTTGTCAATCCTGGCGAGATACCAGGCGACGGCATCGACAACGATGGCAACGGCTACACCGACGATGTCAGCGGCTGGAGCTTCGCCACGAACAGTCCCAACCCCAGTGTCGGCTCTAATGACGAACACGGGACCTCGGTGGCAGGTGTGGCTGCGGGCGTAGGTAACAACAACCTTGGCGTGGCGGGTTCAGCTTTCAACGCGAAGATATTGCCTGTGCAGATGTTTAATGGATCGTCGTACGTTGGCGATGCCAATACGGCATCGGCCATCTATTACGCAGCCGGGCGGACGGCAGATGGGCTGGGCACCTGGAACGCCGCCCAGGTCATCAATGCTTCGTGGAGCGGCGGGGCTCCAAACAGCGCTCTGAATGCCGCCTTCACCTGGGCCAACAATGTGGCTCGGGGCGGCAAAGGTGTGGCCTCGTTTATCGCTTCTGGCAACGACTATTCCTCCAGTGTAGGCTACCCAGCCAACCTGTCATCGACTTTAAGCGGTGTGATGGCGGTCGGAGCGTCCAATCAGCGGGACCAGCGTTCGGAGTACAGCAATTACGGTTCAGCCTTGGACTTAGTGGCACCTAGTAGCGATATCGATGCTCCAGTCACCGGCGGTATTACGACCACGGACCGCACCCGGTCACTCGGTTATAATACTGGCGACTACACGAACAACACAGCTGCCAACGGGTTCGGCGGTACATCATCCGCGTCGCCGCTGGCGGCTGGGGTTGGGGCGTTGCTCTTGTCTGCCGATCCAAACCTGACGGCAGCCCAGGTAAAGCAGACGCTACGGTCTACAGCGGACAAAGTGGGCGGAGTGGTTTACGACAGTAATGGGTTCAACAGTCAGTACGGCTACGGCCGGATCAACGCTTTCGCCGCTCTGCAAACGCTGGGAATGCGTGTCATCGCCAGTACGCCAGCGAATAGTACCACGGTATTCTCCCCGCCAGCGCTCGTGGGCGGCTACAGTGCGGACTTCAACTTCGCCTACGAGCCAGACGCAAGCGAAATCGACTTGACCAAAGTCGCGGTCAACGGCGTCTCGCCAACCGGCGTCACGGCCATCGACTCGGACACGCTACAGTTCAACTTCGCCTCCAACCCCATAAGCGGCGAGGGGCTGCAGACCTTCACCATCGATGCCGGAGCGGTTAAGCGTCAGAGCAACGGTGAGCTGAATGCAGCTTACACGGGTACCTTCCGCTACGACAATTTGGCCTTGGCCGTCACTGGTACTAGCCCTACGGCCGGCTCGGTGATCACCATGCCATTTAACACTCTGGATCTCAACTTTAACGAGCCGATCCTGGCCTCTTCGGTTCAGCCGGCAGACTTCGCCGTCAATTTGGGCAACGTCGTAGGGGCCTCACTGCTAGATGCCGATACCGTCCGACTGACCCTGGGTGGGCTGACCAGCGAAGGCACCCTCATTGTCTCTCTCGCCCCTGGGGCTCTTACCGACAATTTCGGTAACGGCAACGTGGCGTTCAGTGGTAGTTACATACTTGACAATGGCACGGTTGCCTTCCCGGTACCACTGGCGGCGAAGGCACCTTTGGCTTCACTGGTATACGATCGCAGCGTTGAAGGAATCATTGGCTTTGCAGGAGACGTGGACTCGTTCACTTTGAACATCGATCCGAACCAGACGATCTCGGTCATCGTTACGCCGATAACGGCTGGCCTGCAGCCGCGCGTCGAG
>B570J29032_109958059_pt1 | contig 11411 bp, 11 predicted proteins | sample LakMenEpi16Nov12_FD_29032 | JGI IMG/M metagenome (IMG submission 29032)
TTTTTTTTTATTTAGGATTTTTATTTTTTTACAATTTAGACATCAAATCCTTAATTCTTAAATATTGAGGATTTTCGTATGTCTTAGACTCTATAAGAGTAGTTGCAGAACCAGAAGTTTTTGTTGTGTTCAACTGTCTCTCAACGTTTTCAGAAATGTTCTTCGTTTCAACGTGTGCAAGTTCATCTTTAAGAGTTTTGTAGAGTTGCTTTGATTCTTTTAGAGATTCTACCGAATCAAATCTTCTCAAGATGTTAATTTTTTCTTTCTTGGTAGTGGAATGCTCTGTGAACAATCTTGTAGCATAAGCTAAGTTAGAATTAAATACAGCAACTTCATTAAGTTTTTCTCTGAACACGTTCAAAGCTTTTCTATATTCTTCATTCTTTTCTCTGAGCATTTTCAACTCAACATCGATTGATTCTACTTTAACACCATTATCACCATAAACATAATTTCTGTTGTTTGTGATACCTTTTCTTAAACCTCTACCTTCTTTCGAACCCATACCATAAGTTCTAGCAGCTTCTTTTGTTTCTTCTTTGGTTTCATAGTCTTTTTTACCAGGATGTGTTTTTGACTTGTCACCTTTGTTACCACCAACTTTTCCTTCGTAGTCTTTAAAGTGTCCATCTTTACCCTCACCAGCTTTCTTTTCAACACCGTCTACTTTCTTACGTCTGTATTCGTGTTTCTTAGAATCTTCTTCCATTTCACCTTCTTTGAACTCAAATTTTGCTTTACCAGTTCCCATAGTTTTAGGTCCAGCCTTTTTGTGGTCATCAAATCCTTTCTTTGGTAATGTACTATCGTACCCAAACTTAGGTTTGCCCATTCCAACGCCTTTTGGTTTTACAGTCATTTTAGCTTCGGATAGGTCGTAGTACTCGCCCATCATGTCCGAATCTTCATCGTCCATCATGTCTTCAAGTTCTTCTTCCATTTCTTCCTCATCCATTTCTATTTCGTACATGATTTCGTCTTCTGACTCACCTTCCATATACAAAGCGTCTAACACAGCTTCTAAATCCGCATCTTCTTGCATATCTAGTTCTGTAAAATCCATTCCGTATTCCATCATGTCTTCACCTTCTTCCATTTCTTCGTCCATTTCCATCATGTCTTCGTCTTCCTCCATTTCGGATTCTTCAAGTTTCACGATGTACTCAACGTCTTCATTTTCGTCGGTTAAATGAATATCATCACCATCTTTTACCACAACAATTCCATCTTCTGGACTCATCGCTTTAAAAGCTTTAATAACTTCATCATCAGACATGCTGGTCATATCAATAGTTTCCTCCGAATCATCGAAGTCCATATCAATACCCATGTCTAGTTCATTAGAGTCTTCCATATCTTCACTTTCATCACCCATGTCTAAATCCATGTCCAATTCTGTGTCGATTTCAACCTCGTCTTCTTCTTGTTCAGAAAGAGATTCCTTTACTAACTGACTGATTTCTTCCTTCATAGTAGAAGCAAGTATTCCTTTTGCGTTCTCGGCAATTACCTCTTCAACATTTTTCATTTGAATGAGTGCCTCTTCAACTAAATTTTTAGTTTCTTGCATGTAAATTGTTTTCCTAATAAATAGTGTTTAAAATAAAAAAATCCGTCTAAACCCATTTCTAAAAAGAAAAAGGTATAAACGGAAAATAAAAAAGGTGGGTTTCCCCACCTTTTAACGATTACTCGATTACCTCATCGATTTTACTTTCTACTACTGAGACAATCCGCCAGTCGTGTTGGAAGCCGGTATACTTTGTAGTAACCTTTGCTTCTACATCAGTGACTGAGAACCCGTTTACGAGTTTCTCCTCTCTGATTTTTTTTACGCGACCAGAGTTCTCATCTGGTAAATCATAAACGATTTTAGCAACGAAGAATTTTTCATTCATAATAAAGTGTATTAAATTAACGATTTAAATAATCGGTTAATTTTTTCATTAAATCAACTGACTTACCCATTCCAGAGTCAGAAATTTTTTTATTTTTTTCTTCATCCAGGTTTTCTTCATACATACTTCTTTCTTCAGGGTTACCAAAAAGGTATGCTCCAGGTGTTGAAGGCGAGGATACTAGGTCAAAACAGATTAGTTCAAAATCATCTTGAACTTCATTTTGCTCACCAATTTTTTTCAATGAACCAACCCCCCTTGAAGACACACCCATAGTAACGCCTTGGCGCATAAGGTTAGCTGCGATGTCTCCTTTTGTTGAAACAATACCGCTCTCATGAAAACCAGGTGACGTAAGAAGCTTTAATTTACCCATAAGGATATGTCCGTCCCACCAAATGTCTGTGATGATGTGAGCAACTCTATCAAGGTCAATTAAGGATGATTCTGGGTGGTTAAGCTCAGAGGTTGACAAACCTTTTTTAATCGCAGTTTTGTATCTATCAGCCTCACGTTTTAAAATCCTCTCAGGATAGACACGACCATTACGATTTGGTACTCCATATTTTTGAAGTACGGCATAAAATTCAAATGGATTTCTGTAATCCATATCTTTTTTTTCCGAAAGGAATGCCTCGTTAAGTGGGTCTTTTGGTGAAACATACCCAGCATCCATTTCAACAAGGATACCTTTACCGCTCTCTCGGGGGCCTAGTATACGTAAATCTTTCATCATATCTTTTTAAAGATAAATATTATACTAGTTGATAGTTTTTACTTTTGATTTTTCTTTAGTGGAACTAAATGTGAAATAATCGTTTTTTATAATACAATCCCGGTAAATTTCTTTAATAATTTTTTTAATAGCTTCTTTGAGTTGTGAGCCCTTGAAATCCATTTCTTGTTTTGCAAACAAATTAATTTCTAAATTCATAAATGATTTTTTGTTGAGCTGGATACCACTAGTTCTTAAATCCAGGTCGACAATAAATTTTTCAGAAAACAATTCTTGGTTAATACTATGGTAAACAGAATGTTTTATATTTCGAGATAGATTTCCAACAACACGCTCCCAATTTTCACTGTCTTGTTTTGGACAAACCCAAGTCTGGAGGTTAATGTACATGGACTTTAGGTTTTTTGAGTCTACGGTGCCGTATGATGTTTTTAAGGATTCATATTGGTTTAATTTTACCGTTTTACCTTTCTTCATTTATATCAATATTGTAATATAATTTATTTTAATGAAAAAATAGCAAACTTTTGAACAATTCCAAATATTTCTAATATATGCTAATTGTTTTTGTAAATAATAATATAGAAAAAGCCCTGAAACAGCTTAAGTCAAAGGTCATAAAAACCAGACAAAATCAGCTACTTAATTCCAAAAAAGAATTTGTAAAAAAATCAGTGCAAAAACGCAACAACAAAATTAAAGCTTGTTATGTTGAGCAATTTAAGCGTCAAGAAGAATAGATTCCTCTAACTTCTTAAGCCTAACATAATTGATTTGGTCGTATTTTTCTGATTCTATTTTACCGATAGTTTCAGTAATCTTTGTTTTCAATTCAGAATCGGTTTGCTTATCAGAAAGTACCTTCAATTTATTGACCGCAGATTCTTTTAGATTGTCAAACTCACTTTCTAAATCTGAATTGTTTGTTGCCAAAATATGGAAAATTTCTTTTCTCGAAGATTCATCCAATCCTTCAACATACCTTGATAATGTTTGGTTTGCAATTGAAACCATGGATTTGATAGGAATTTTAGGAGTATCTTTTACTTGGCTCTTGCTTTCCATTAACTTAGAAATAATTGCTTTTTTCGAAACAACACGCTCCTTGATGTCTACTTTGTTGAAATAAACAATGTTGTCAATATTTTCATAGATGTTTTTAGATTTTTCTCCATTTTTAGGTAATGAAGTTTTTTCTAGAAGATGTCTGATAACATTGATGGCTTCATCTAAAAACTCTCTTGCATCACTTTCGGTTAAACCTTGTGGCGAAGATAAGTCATCGTAGATTGAATAAATCTTTGAAAAAGATTTATTGGACAAAACATTATGTTTGAATTCTTTAAGTGTTTGCTTGAAAGAATAGGTATCCTTGTAGGATTCTACCAGGTTTTTTTCGATGATGGATTTTATTTGTCCGAAAGTCATGAGCTCGTTATTATTCACTAATAAATATTATGAATTTAACAACTTGTCCAACTCCTCCTCTATTTTACCTAAACTTTGTTGAGCAATCCCTAGATTCAAATATTTGCTCCCATAAAGGTCTGTCTCAATTAGTATGTTCATATCCCTATTTTTTACAGATTCAGGGGTTATTTCACCTTCCTCTGGTGCAGGAGCACCACCAGCTTCAGGGCCTCCAGCAGGTGGCCCACCAGCGAGTTCGCCACCTAAATCAGGTAATGCTCCCCCACCTCCAAAGGAAGCCGCAGCGGGTTCACTAACTTCTCCCGGAGGAGCAGCAGGTGCACCGCCTTCACCGGGCTTGTTACCATATAAGGCATCAAGCTGGTCAAATATACCAGTTTTAGAAATTGTGGCTGGAGTGTTTTTGAGTTCCTCACCGATTGCTCTTTCCATTCTTTGCTGCAGAAGGTCTGTTCTGATTTCATCATCAGACCAGTTAAAGATATGTTTCTTAGCCCAAGTTGATGATGATGGTTGAATGCCGTTACCAGGGTCTGAAACCAAATCACGATAAAGCAAAACTTTTTCTTTCCAAATATCAACCTTAAGCAAGTCAGCTTGAGTGGATGGGTTGGTAAGACCAAGAGTAAAGTTTGAAATCTCTTCTTCAAATCCTAGCAAGAACAGGTGAACAATAGCAATCTTGTTAAGTTCTTGAATCATGGATTTTTGAATCCTGTTGATGGTACGAGCAAAACGAATATCTTGCAACGCTAGATTTTTACCATCTCCAACAACTTCTTCAAATCCAAGGAAAGCCTTTGGAATACGAAGTGCTGTTACCAGTTTTTTCTGAATGTATTCAATGTCAGCAATCTCCGAAAGGTTTTGAGCTCCTGGAAGAGTGTCAATTGGGCTTGGTTGTGCTGGGTCACGAACTGGAATGAAATAATCTTGGTCAACAGCCATTTGGTTAAATCGCATGTCAACGTTACCAGTTTTTGAATCAACAATTTGTTCTCTCTTGAACTTGTTGGCAACACGTTGTACATACGCTTCAACATCATCGTCAGCCATGTTTCCAACATAAACTTTAAATATTCTTCTCTCAGGAGCACGTGATGTACGATAAATCAACATCGCATCCTCAGATAAAAGAAGTTGTTTCCAGATTCTTCTTGATTTTTCAAGCATAGAAGTACCATAAGGAAGTTTTCTATCATCACCTAAAAGTCTAAAGTGAGCAATTTCCCATGGTTGGAATTCCATGTTTTGTGTTTTCCAAGTAAATCTCAACCCCTTATCGTCGGTATTTTGAGGAACACCGACCGAAGAATTTCTTGTAGCCAAACCCTGTTCAAATCTTTCAACTTCAATGTTTGGTAATTGCTGACAACCAATAACACCCTTTTCTGGGTCCAATCTCATGTAAACAAAATTATCACCATACTTACAGGTGTTTCTTGTCCACATGGCTAAGTTGGTGTTGATATCCAATACGTTATTGAACAAATCAACAAGAACTGATTTAATTCTTTTTGACTCAGAATAAACCTGCAGAATTATACCGTCCTCATTAGGTGTTGTAGATTCTTCAGCATAAATGTCCAACGCAGCAGAAATCTCAGGAGTGTATTCCATCGACTCGTAGTCGTAATAAGACGCTAATCTGTTTGGCTCGTAATAGATTGCCTGAGTGTAAAGGTTGTTTTCAACCTTAGCAAACTGGTTGGCTAAATAAAAAGATTGTTTGGCTTGTAATTTCTCTCTTTCATATTCTGCCTTATCAGTTGTTCTAAGAAGTTCTTTCTTATCTAACTTATAAACAGGGAAATCTTGATTCATCAAAGCATCAGGACCCAGAGCCCTGCTTAATCTTTGCCAAACCGTCATACTTCTATTCTCCATTGTCCTAAACTTAAACTAAGTGAGTTTAATATAAATAGTTTTACCTACCGAATAACCAACCGTATTTCTCATAATCAGCCCTTGATGCTGAGTAGTTTCTTTGATTTGGCATTCCTGGTTGTGAAAACTGAGGTAATGCCGGATTGAAATATTCTGACTTTTCTTTATTTTCACTAACAACCGTGCTCCAAGAGTTAAGCATAGCTTTAGTGTGATTAACAACTTTTACTAATGATGGAAAAGCGGCTTCAGCAACATACAATGCCATTGAAATTGACATAATACAGTCATCATGGTGTCCCTTCTGGTGGTCAGGTCTTCCATTGATATAAACAAATGTTCCCATTTCATTAATCAAACGATTAGACCTAATTTTAAAATCATGACGTACAGCTTCTTCTAGGGAAGCAATAATCTGAACACGCTTGTTGTTGAAATTAATTCCCGGAATTTTTTCTTTGATTTTTGGGTCGTATTTCCATTTATTGCTCATATCAACACCATCATAATAGAAACTTTCGTAACCTAACTCCTGAAGTTTTCTAGCCGTCGCAACACCCATTCCACCAGTCAAATCAATAACGCAAAGAGCACTATACATAATACCCCACTTGTATGCAATTTCGGCTAATGTATCGGGGGGGAGTTTTCCAACAAATTCTAATACTTGTTCTCTTGTATCAAAATCAATGATTTCAATACAAGAAAAATCTTCAGAATCACCTCTAGAAACGTCAATACCCATAACATACTTGTGTCCATTTTCTGGCTCTTTCCAAATCCAAAGTTGACCTCCAACTAGTTTTGCTTCAGGCTCTTTAACGTCGTTTTTAACTATTGTCTGCAGCATTTGCGCATCAAAAACGTTATCACCAGAACCCAAGAAATTACATTCTAATTCTTGCGCGACCTTTCTGCGGTCATACTTTAACTTTTTTACCATGCTCTCGAACCAAGAAGAACAAGGTTTATACCCGTCTTCGATGTATTTGTGTAAAGTTGTAAGTTGCCTCTCTCTTCTATCTTCACCAGATAAATCCAGAATAACATCTTTGGGATATTCTTCTTTATTCAGTAGATAATGAACGAGGTCATTAGTTTTGACCATATACAAATCTTTTGTATAACGAGGGTCTCTATACCAATACATTTCCGTAATCTTGAAATCATTCATGTTACGCAACGCTTGGTCGTAAATTTCGTAGTAAATTGGGTCAAACCCGTTGGGAGTTGAAATCACAATCACTTTACCTCCGGTAGATAAAGATGCCATACAAGCTGCCCAGAAATCACTATCAGCTTCGATAAAGGCAGCCTCGTCAAAAATAAGAGTTGTTGGTGTGTAACCTCTAAGTGCGTCCTTTGAGGTTGCTACAGCTTTTACCTCACACCCATTTGAAAGTTTAAAGTGTCTTGCTGAGTTTTTTTCCGGTGAAAACCCGATACCAACCCATTGTGGCCATTGCTCAGTAAACCCTCTAATCTTATTCGCAAATTCAACCGAGGTATCAAGTTTGTTTGCAATAATGAGGACTTTTTCTGGTTTTTCTTTTCTGGCAAAAGCAAGTCTTTTACTCGCCCAAGCAGCTGTAACGGTAGATACACCTGCCTGACGATATTTCAATGCAATGTTTTCATTATATTCCTCATAATCCTGAACTAACTGAACTTGGTCTTGAAATAGCTCCAAAGGAACATAACGTGAAACAGTGTTGTCGTAAGTTTGGAGATAAGTTTTCAGAGCATAAGGTGTGCTTTTCATGCACTTCTTATACTCAATTATTACTTGTTCTTTTGTCATAAATTCTTAGTCAGGACGGGAAATCCCCAAACCTGCTAAGAAATCTAATCCATCATCTTCAGAATCCTCTGATGAATCAAAACTTTCATATTCCTCCTTATTCTTTTTAGCAATTGAAATCAGTTCTTTGAACTTACTTGTTGCTTTTGAATTTTTCTCTGAGTCATCGGAAATTGCATTTCCAACTATTTCTAGGAATTCCTCAGCAGGGAGTTTATAGAGCTCCATTTGGAACCAGTTGATAAGCCCTTTATTTTTTTCGTCAAACATTTCGTCCGGCAAAGCAAAACGAATTTTTTCAACAACTTGCGGCCCTATTCTAAGTGACCAGGCTTCCATAGGTAAAGTATCCGTTTGACCCATAACCTTTTCTCTAGTTTCGGGGTCTTCGGGAAGACCGTATCTACCTTTAGCTTCTTCAATACCTTTAAGGATTTCGTGGCAAAGCATGGGGAACATTAACCCATAAGCACGAATGACAGTATCAGCAGACTCTTCGCCACCTTCACCTTCACCACCATCTTCACCATCAGCATCATCTAATTCTACCATAGCAGCAACACCTTGACCGGTATTACTCATCATATCCACCATGTCATCCATAGTAAAATACATAAAATCGTTAAGAGCCATGATTTCCAAATACATCTGATACAGACGTGGGTCAATTTCATCCAGTTTGGCTTTAACCTCGGGCTTTTGAAATAAAAAGTGTCCTTTTTTTGCGGTTCCTTGGATAATAGCATTGATAATGTTACGCTTGTCTTTTTCTAATTCCAAAATTTCCTTAGGAGTTAGTTCGTCAATATTGAAACCAGCTTTAATCATCAACTCTTTTGCCTCTTCCTCATTTTCTTCTTTGAGTTCTTCAGCGGCCAATCTAAAATTGCTGGTATCAATCGGCTCGCGATTCAGGTAGGATTCGATAACAAACCAATCTTTAGGAATTTGAGCTTCATCAACAGAGGCATCAATCGATAATTTTTCGAGAGCGTCTTTGTGACGAGATTCAATAGAAATAATTTGTGGGATTTTTTGGTAGACCTCAGAAATTAACATTCTAGCAACCATCGGAGAGTTAATTGCCTCTCTACCGGTCACTTGTCTTACTTTATCAACAACTTGTTTAAATCTTCGAGTCGCTAAACGCTGAATTTCTTCTGACCCTTGTTGGAAAGCAGGATTTTTAGCAAATGGATGTTCAGGGTCACGCAATTTGCGCTCCAATCCTGGGTCCATGCGTTCGGGATAATCCCCGTAATCAATCTGTTCCAGTATTTTTCTATTTTTTGCCATCACGAAGAATTCCTTGAATTAATTTTAAAACATCATTTTTGGCTTTCTCGATTTCTTTCTTAGAAGCCTTAGGTGCAGGATTTGGACCTTCAAAAGGTTTTTTACCTGGGTGTGCTGGTCTAACGGATGGTTTAGTATCCGGTTTTGTTGTTGGTTTTACTGGTGCTGTTTCAGTTTCAGCCTCAGCCATAGATTTAAAAGATGTCAAACTTCCTACTGGTTTGCTCATTCTAACTGATTTACCCTTCTTAGCTTTTGGTTTGTATACAGAACGGCTAATGACACCTTGTTCTGCAATAGTCTCAATAAATTCTCCTTTGGTCATTTTTGGTTCTAAATAATTTTCGACCAAAGATACGATTCTTTCTTCAATAAAAAAATCCATCGGTGAATTTCCTTCATTTAAACTTTTCTTAACTGCTTTGACACATCTTTCAAACTTAGCATTCTTTTTTGGGCCAAGTTGGGCGTGACAAATAGCGTAAGGGTTATTTGTATCTTCTTCCCCCTCGGTCATATCCTCGTATTTGTCAATCTGAGCATCACTATCATCACCCATTCCATCTGGTGACATTATTTGGTGAGGAGCTTGCGTTGTTGCTCCACCCAGAGCCGAACCCATAACATCAACGTTATCCTCTTTCATTTCGCCCTCTTGAGCTTGCATTACAACAATGTTACCCGCACCATCAGTTTTGATTGATGCACCATCAACAACAGCGCCAGTTACACGGGCTGTAGAAGAAGGGATTGTTGTTGTTTTAACTGTCTTGGTGGTTTGTTTTACTTGTTCAGCCAAAGAAATTTTTTTGAACAAAACATCAATCTGAGTTTCATTCAACTTAGAAACTGTTTCGGGTGATAAACCCATTTCAACTAACTGGATAATTTTATCTTTAGTTTTCATAAACGACATTTTTTTCAAATTCGAGAATTAAATCTTTCTCGTATAATTTATCTTTGACTGAATCTTCTTCTTGTCCAAAACGGAAAACCAATCTATTGTTCTCGTCATATTCACCAACTTCCCAACCTAAAGCGACAACTCCGTCCATGGCATCGGACATACTGAAGAAGTCGGAATTTTGTGCTAATTCGAGTTTTATATTTGATTTTCTCAACACACCAACTTTTTGAATGTGTTCTAGGTCTGGGGGTGATGGGTAACCATTTGCGGGTGCAGCTTCCCAAGAGTCACCCCAGACTTCTAGATTTTCTGAAAAAATGAATTCATAGAGATTGTCTCCCTTATAATCAGGACCTAGTCCGTTGATATAAGTTAGATACCTCATAAAACAATACCTTCAATAGAAATTTTTACTTGTTTATTGTTATTTTCAAAAACCAAATTTTTCTTGTTTGTTCTTCCAACGAACTCGAAACCTTTATTTTCTTCTAAAAACTTCTTGCTTGCTAATTCTTGTTCGATTGTTTCTGACAAATTTTCAATTTTGTTTAGCATCGAACTAAATTTTGTCTTGGTAGAACCTTGTCTTTCTTCAAACAATTTCTTTGCATGCTCAACCTCTGAAGAACTTACTTCGAAATACTTGCTCAACACTTTGTCAATTTTGCTTTCTTTCATTGACATGCCGAAATTGTAATCTTCAGAACCCATGCCTTCCATAGGTTCTTCTGGAGAAATTTCAGCATCCATTTCAAAATCCATTTCAGCACCTGGTTCTTCCATTCCCATGTCCATATCCATTTCAGAGTCAGCTTCAACGTCTTCGAACTTAGCCATGATGTCTTCCATGTCTTCTGGTTCGAGTTTAGTCAAATCAACCGCAGATAAAACCATGTTGATTACATATTTGATATCCTCAGAAGTCATTCCATCCTGAGATTCAAGTGCTCTCATTTTTTGAGTGAGCTTGCCTGTCAATTTTTGGATAAGTCTGAAAGAAACTTTCTCTTCCATATCTTGCTCCATACCAGCAGGCTCTTCCATAGAAGTGTCTACGTCCATATCAACATCCATTCCTAAGTCCATACCCATGTCACCACCAGCGTCATCAGTAGCATCAACAGAAGGTAATTCTGGTTCTGGAAGTGGAGCTGGTTCAGCTGGAACAGGTGGAATCTCAGCAACTGGTGCTGGTGGGGTTGGAGTTTTTAAAACAAATTTCTTTTGTTCACCAAATAATTTAACCTCTTCATCTTGTCCATTCATCTCATTGTTTTCCTTGATAATCAAGTTGAGTTTTCTTAGAGCTTGGGCATAAGATGAGTGATATTTTCTATTTTTCATAGGCTCCATGTAATCCAAAGAAGATTCGTTGATACCTTTCTTGATGATGTATCCTTGCTTCTCTTTTACAATGTGGTAATCCATTCCATCAGCTAAGTTGATGGAATA
>B570J29032_109958057_pt1 | contig 11408 bp, 11 predicted proteins | sample LakMenEpi16Nov12_FD_29032 | JGI IMG/M metagenome (IMG submission 29032)
TACCTAAAAGCAAATAGAATTAAAGCTGATATTCACGAAATAAGCGGCAGCGTAGAAATAGCACCTAGTATTGGCTTAGCTGACGCAATTTGTGACTTGGTTAGTAGCGGAAGTACTTTACTTAGTAATGGATTAAAAGAAGTGGAGGTTGTTTTGAAATCGGAGGCAGTTATTATTCAAAACAAAAGCTTGTCTAAAGAAAAAGAGCAACTTATAGAACAACTAATTTTCAGGATTGATTCACTTCAAGCAGCTAAGAATAATAAGTACATTCTTTTAAATGCACCAAATAATAAATTAAAATCCATTTGCAACTTATTACCTGGGATGAAAAGTCCAACCATTCTTCCTTTAGCAAAGGAAGGTTGGAGTTCTATTCATTCAGTTATTAAAGAAGATGATTTCTGGGAGATTATCATGAAGTTAAAGAATGCAGGAGCTCAGGGTATTTTAGTTGTACCAATTGAAAAAATGATAATTTAAATGGAAACTATATATAATGCAGAATTAACAGATTGGAATGAACTTGCCAAACGACCTACTCTAGATTTTTCTGAGTTGGAATTAAAAGTTCAAGAAATTATTTCAAAGGTTGTTAAAGGTGGAGATAAGGCGCTAATTGAACTTACGTATAAATTTGATGACGTTAATTTGGTTAGCTTGAAAGTTAGTGCTCAAGAATTTGAGAATGCAAAGCTTAAAGTTGACGAAGAACTGAAACAAGCAATACATTTGGCAAAAAAGAACATTGAGCTTTTTCACGAAAAACAATTTTTAACTGAGTCAAAAGTAGAAACAGCTAAAGGCGTTACCTGCTGGAGAAAGTCTGTGCCAATTCAAAACGTTGGTTTTTATATACCTGGTGGCAGCGCACCTCTCTTTTCTACATTGTTAATGCTCGGTGTTCCTGCTTTAATTGCCGGCTGCAAGTCAATAACAGTTTGCACACCTGCAGATAAAGAAGGAAATATCCATCCTGCAATATTGTTTGCTGCTGACTTATTAGGAATAAAAAACATTTATAAAATTGGTGGGGCACAGGCTATTACTGCTATGGCTTTTGGCACTGAGTCTATTCCTAAAGCGGATAAATTATTTGGTCCAGGTAACCAATACGTAACCTGCGCCAAGCAGCTGTTGGCAAATAAACAAGTTGCAATTGATATGCCTGCGGGTCCAAGTGAGTTAGCTGTTATTGCTGATGAATCCTGTATTCCTTCTTATGTTGCTGCTGATTTGTTATCACAGGCAGAGCATGGCCCAGACTCACAAGTTGTTCTTATTTCTAATTGTAAGGATGTAATCCAAAACGTTAAAAAGGAATTAGATGGGCAATTGAATTTATTACCAAGAAAACAAATTGCAGAACGAGCATTAACGAATAGCAAATTGATTCTAGTTCAAAATTTACAACAAGCAATTGATTTTAGCAATTTTTATGCCCCGGAGCATTTAATAATTGCTGCAGAAAATGCAGAAGCACTTGCAGAACAAGTACTTAATGCCGGTTCTGTTTTCATTGGGAACTTCAGTTGTGAAAGTGCAGGAGATTATGCTTCCGGTACTAATCACACATTGCCGACCAATGGTTTTGCTAAAGCGTATAGCGGCGTTTCAGTAGATAGCTTTGTAAAAAAGATAACCTTCCAAAATGTAAGTCCTTCCGGATTGTTATCTATTGGCAATGCCATAGAAATAATGGCGCAAGCAGAAGGTTTAGATGCGCATAAGAACGCAGTAACTATTCGTTTAAAGGATATATTGAAAAAAAATGGAAATTGAGAAATTGGTTAGACCAAACATAGCAGAATTTAGCGCTTATACAGTAAAACGGGATGATTATTTAGAAGACGAGCAATTTGTTTTTTTAGATAATTGTGAAAATAATTTGGGCTCTCCTATTGGTTTAGGCTATGAGCGGTATCCAACATCTAATCATATAGCTATCCGACAAAAGATTGCATGCTTAGAAAAATTAAATCCAAAAAATATAGTTCTTGGTAATGGAAGTGACGAGTTAATTGATTTGATAATTCGTTGTTTTTGTGAGCCAGGCGTAGATGAGATACTCATTAACGAGCCTACTTTTGGGATGTTTAGAGTTTATGCGAAGCTGAATAATGTAAAAGTAAATTCTGCTGCTTTAGTAAAAGAGACTTTTGAGTATAATATTGAAGGCATGATTAGTAAACTTACACCGAGTACTAAATGTGTTTTTATTTGTTCGCCAAATAATCCAACGGGTACAATTATACAAGAATCTGCATTAATAAAATTATTAGATACTTTTAAAGGTATAGTTATATTAGACGAGGCATATGTTGATTTTTCATCAACCGGATCCATGACACGTTTGATTAATAATTACAAACACCTTATTGTATTAAAAACATTTTCTAAAGCATGGGGACTTGCTAAATTACGTTGTGGATACGCGATTGCATCAGAAACAATTATTAGTTATTTATTTAAAATTAAACCGCCTTTTAATGTTAACGGCTTGGCACAGGACTTATTGATTAAAGCGTTAACAGATGTTAAGCTAAAAGATAAATATGTTGGCATCATTTTAGAAGAAAAACAACGGATACTGAATGAGCTGAAGAAATATTCATTTGTGGTTTCTGTTTTGAGTGGTCATTCTAATTTTTTGTTCATAAAAGTAAAGGATGCAGATAAACTCTGTTCCTATCTCCTACATACTAAAATATTAATAAGTAACAGAGGTAGCTTATTAAATTGTACTAATTATGTTCGAATAAGCATTGGAAACATTGAAGAGAATAATAGATTAATTGACGCGCTAAATAATTTTAAATCATGAAGAAGATATTATTTATTGACAGAGATGGGACACTAATTGTGGAGCCAAAAACCGATTTTCAAATAGATAGTTTTGAAAAACTTAAGTTTTTACCACATGTTATAACTAATTTGGCTAAAATTGCTGAACAACTCGATTTCGAGTTAGTGATGGTAACAAATCAGGATGGTTTAGGAACGAAATCCTTTCCTGAAAACACATTTTGGCCGGTGCAAAACTTTTTGGTTGATACACTTAAACTGCATGGCATAGAATTTAAGGCAATACATATTGATAAAAGCTTTGAAAGAGAGAATAAACCCACCCGTAAACCAGGAATAGCTATGCTCAAAGCTTACTTTTCAAATAAATACGATTTAAGAAATTCTTATGTAATAGGTGACAGATTAACCGATATTAAATTGGCAGAAAATTTAGGTTGTAATGGAATTTTAATTTCAAATAAAAAGCAAAAATTAGGTTCACCTCATAAAGTTGTAAAAGATTGGAATGCCATTTATCAATTACTTAAGGTTCCTTCTAGAACAGTTTACCACCAACGTCAAACAAAGGAAACTGATATTAAAATATATCTAACTTTAGATGGTGAGGGGCGTTCTAAAATTGAAACCGGACTTGGTTTTTTTAATCATATGTTGGATCAGATTGCCAAGCATGGATTAATAAATCTTGAAATTCATTGCAATGGAGATTTGCATGTTGATGAGCATCATACTTTAGAAGATGTTGCAATTGCTTTAGGTGAAGCTTTTGGTAAAGCACTTGGAGACAAATTAGGGATAGAGCGCTATGGTTTTTGTTTGCCGATGGATGATTGTTTAGCACAGGTTGCCATCGATTTTGGTGGACGAAACTGGATAGAATGGCAAGCAGACTTTAAGCGTGAAAAAGTAGGTGATGTGCCAACAGAATTATTCTTTCATTTTTTTAAATCATTTAGTGATGCCTCTAAATGCAATTTGAATATTAAAGCAGAAGGAATTAATGAACATCATAAAATTGAGGCTATTTTTAAGGCGTTTGCTAAGGCAATTAAAATGGCAATTAAACAAGATTTTGAGAAAAGAATTTTACCTTCTACAAAAGGAATGTTATAGTATATGAAAGTTGCGATTATAGATTATAATGCTGGAAATATCAAATCGGTTGAATTTGCTCTTAATCGGATAGGTATCCAGCCCCTGTTAACAAATAATTCAGATGAGTTGCTTTCTGCGGATAAGATAATTTTTCCGGGTGTAGGTGAGGCTAGCACCGCTATGAATTTTCTTAAACATTTGAAATTAGATGAGCAAATTAAAGAGTTGAAACAACCTGTGTTGGGAATTTGTTTGGGAATGCAACTAATGTGTTCATACTCAGAAGAAGGTTCAACAGAGTGTTTAGGTATTTTTCCGCAAAAAGTTAAACGATTTAATTCAGCAGAATTTAAAGTTCCTCAAATTGGATGGAATCAAATTTTAAATCTGAATAACCCTTTGTTTAGTGGGTTAACTCCCGAAAGTTATGTTTACTACGTGCATGGATTTTATGCTGAACTAGGCTCAAGTACTATTGCAGAGACTAATTATATTTTGAATTACAGTGCTGCATTGAATAAAGGTAATTTTTATGGTGTTCAATTTCATCCTGAAAAATCAGGGAGCATAGGAGAAATTATATTACAGAATTTTATTGAGAGGATTTAAACCTAAAAAATGAAAACAAATCATAATATGCAAATTATTCCAGCAATTGATTTGATTGATGGAAAATGTGTAAGACTAACACAAGGAGATTATTTAAAGAAAACTATTTATAATGAAAATCCTTTAGAGGTTGCCAAGCAATTTGAAGGAATAGGTATTAAACGATTGCATTTGGTTGACCTCGATGGAGCAAAATCAGGTGAGGTAGTTAATTTTAAAGTACTTGAAAAAATTGCAAACAGCACTAAACTTATGATAGATTTTGGTGGCGGGATTAAAACTACAGAAATGGTTCAGAATGTTTTAGATGCAGGTGCGTCGATGGCAACAGTTGGAAGCATAGCAGTTAAGAATGTGGAGTTATTTTATTCATGGATTAAACAATTCGGTTCTTCTCGCATATTTTTAGGAGCAGATGTTAAGAATGAATTAATCGCTATATCGGGCTGGTTAGAAACAACAGAACTTCATATACTTGATTTCTTGAGAGGTGCTCTGCATAATGGGTTAACGCAAGCGTTTTGCACGGATGTTAGTAAAGATGGTATGTTGGAAGGCCCTTCAATTGATCTTTACAAAAAAATTATAGAGACATTTCCTCAATTAGAATTAGTAGCAAGTGGTGGTGTGGCTAAATTAAATGATATAGAAAATCTTGGATTAACGGGTTGCAGTGGTGTGATTATTGGAAAAGCCATTTATGAGAACCGTATTTCAATGAATGAATTAGAAAATTATTTAAAGCATGTTAACTAAACGAATTATACCTTGTTTGGATATTAAAGACGGGCGAACTGTTAAGGGCATTAACTTTGAAAACATAAAGGATGCAGGTGACCCGGTAGAATTAGCAATTAATTATTGTCAAGCAGGAGCTGACGAGTTGGTGTTTTTGGATATTACAGCAACAAATGATAAACGAAAAACGTTAACAGAATTGGTTAAGAAAATAGCACTGCACATAAACATTCCATTTACGGTTGGTGGCGGTATCAGTTCATCTGAAGATGTTAGGGCTTTATTAAATTCAGGTGCAGATAAGGTATCAGTTAATACGGCTGCGTATAACAATCCTACTTTAATAACAGAGTTGGCTAAACAGTTTGGTTCACAATGCATTGTTTTAGCAATTGATACTAAAAAGGTAGATGGCAATTGGTACGTTTATTTAAATGGAGGTAAGGTGAAAACCACAACAATGGCTTTAGACTGGGCTATTGAAGGAGTGCAGCGAGGTGCCGGTGAAATTTTATTGACATCCATGAATAACGACGGAACCAAGGATGGATTTGCAATCGAAATAACGGGGGAAATTTCTAAAGCGGTAAATGTTCCTGTAATTGCCAGCGGAGGTGCCGGAATCACCGAACATTTTAAAGAAGTTTTTGAATTAGGATGTGCAGATGCAGCGCTTGCTGCAAGTGTTTTTCACTATGGGGAAATTGAAATAAAAGCATTAAAAAAATATTTGAAAAAAAACAATATCCATGTCAGAATTTAATACAAAACGACCAGAGTTTGAGAAATATGTAGATGGGTTAATGCCAGCTATAATTCAGGATGCCAATACTAAAGTGGTATTAATGCTCGGGTTTATGAACGAAGAATCGTTTCAAAAAACATTGCAAACAAAACTTATCACATTTTTCTCTCGCTCCAAAAACAGGCTATGGACAAAAGGCGAGGGTAGTAAAAATTATATGCATTTGGTTTCACATGTTATAGATTGCGATAATGACACTTTACTTTTTCAAGTCAATCCGGCCGGTCCGGTTTGCCACACAGGAACGGATACATGTTTTGGGAATTGTGAAGATAGTCATGGGTTTATTTACAAATTAGAGGGAGTAATTGATAGCCGGATTGCTTTTCCAACTGAGCAATCCTATGTTAATAAACTCTTGTCTAAGGGAATTAATAAAGTTGCTCAAAAAGTTGGTGAAGAAGCAGTTGAACTGGTTATTGAAGCTAAAGATACTAATCGAGACTTGTTTCTGGGGGAAGCAGCAGATTTAATGTTTCACTTTATATTGCTTATAAAAGCCAAAGGTTACTCATTAAAGGATGTTGAGACCGTATTAAAAGAACGCCACAAATAACAAAGCAATCCGAAGTACTTTTTAAACTGACATCTTTTTTGTATTTTAGAACTTTGGATTATTAAGAAGTTCATAACATATTTACTGGTTATACCATTAATAATTTTTTCTCAGACGCCTATTTTTAATTTTCATTCTCTAGGGGCCGAGGAAGGATTGAATAATAATAATATATTTAATATTCAACAACATAAAAGCGGGTTAATATATGTTACCACGCAAAATGGTATTTATCAATATGACGGGTATAATTTTCAAAAGTTAAAATTAGGCAGAATCAACAGTAACGTTTTGCAAAATGCGTTTCTGAATAACGATGATTTGTATTTGTCAGTGAGAAATGAAGGTATTGCAAACTACAATGTTGTGTCTGGAGAATTAACACAAAAAAATGCGTTAAAATTTAAAAATAATGCTGACCAAATTGTAACTACCGATAAATATATATATGCTTTATTAAGTGGCATTAGATTAACCATTTTAAACTTGGAAAATGGTCAAATTCTAGAACAGAGTAATATTAATGGTATTGCCCAAAGAATTTACTGCATATTTAAAACTCAAACCAATAGAATATTAATAGGTAAGGATGATGGATTGTATGATGTAACAGATGGTAATGCAATTAAAATTAATTTACCACTTAAAAATCAACCGGTTTATTCCATTACCGAAAATAATAACGGAGAGTTAATTCTGGGTTCGACAAATAAAATATTTGTTACTGGTGGTAATAAAATTATAAAGGAAATTATTCCAACTTATTCAAAAAGCAGTAAGACTTTTTTGCTCGGAGGTGAAAAAAGCATTAATAAATTAGTCGTTGATAAGTACAATAGAATATGGTTTACCTCTTATCCTGACGACAATTTATATGTGCAGTTTGAAAATGTTACATTCAATGTGTTTGATATTTTAGACATTCCATCAAACTTAATCAATTGTATTTATAAAGATAACAAAGAAAATATATGGGTAGGTACATTTAATGATGGCTTATTCTATATTCAGAATCCATCTTTTAATAGTTATAGTTTCAATTTAAATAGCAAACCACTCAATATTAATCAGGTATTGCTTAAAAACAAAGTGCTTATTGCTGCTACAGGTAATGGCTTGTACGGAATGAATGTTGAAACTAACGAAGCCAAGGTCTTGTCTAAGCCAGACGATATTTTCCCGGATCAAATTTTGGGAATAAAGGAAATTAATAACCTAATTTATTATTTCAAGAAAAGTCAGTTTGTATTAAATAAATCTACTTTTCAGTCGAAAACTAATCTGTTAAGATTTGAGCCGGTTATCGCTACTTTACACTTTTCGTTAGATGATCAAACTGCAATTGTAGCAGACAGATTTTCAAATCTTCTTTTAACCAATTCAAATGGCACAAAAACAATTGATACGCTGGTTTCATTTCCAAATTACAGAACGAACATTAATGCGTTATTCAAGTTAAATGACACACTTTTTATAGGTACTAACGAAGGGTTATACATATATGATTTTAAATCTAAGAATTATCGATTTAGTGATTTACCTAAAACTAATTTTAAGATTAATGATATAGCACTAATTAATGGTAAAATTTATTTGGCTCATGAGGGTGGAATTACTGATTACTCTGCCAATCAATTAAAGGAGCAGCTTGGAACTTTTGCTTTAAATAGTGTTAAGAAAATAAAGTATTTTGCTGATAGAATTTGGTTAGCTACTCAGAATGGTTGTTTAATATGCGACAAAAATTTAGTACCAATTCACTTATTGGACAAGGCTTTTGGTTTGCAATCAAATAATATAAACGATATTTTTTTCAATGAAAACAATGTTGTTGTTTCAACAAGCAGGGGAGTTGCCTTAATAGATACTGGTAGTGTTGGCATTAATCAACCTCAGTTACAATCTGTAAAAATTTCTTCAATACTTGTAGATGGCATTCAATTACCGGTAGAATCCAATGTTATTAAATTGAATGCAAATCAAAAGGATGTTGCCATATCATTTATAAGTCCATATTTTAACAAACCCAATAAGCAGTATTATCGTTACAGAGTAAATAATGGTTTATGGAAAAGTATAGATAACTCTGTGTGTAATTTAGGTAACTTAGAAGGGGGAATCAGCAAAATAGAAATTCAAAATTCCCTGAATAAAATTAAATGGGCTAACTCAACTACCGTTTTATTTGAAAAGGAGAAAGCATTATCTAACGCCAATATTTTATACATTATCATTATTTTTGTTGGGTTGGCTTTAATTGCATTTGCAAGTTGGATTATCTTAAAACGAATAAAGGTTAACGCTTTGAAGCGCTTACAAGATGAACAACAAATGAATTTATTGAAGCATCAGGCCATGAATTCGTTACTAAGTCCTCATTTTATTTTTAATTCATTAACGTCTATACAAAATTACATTAACACCAATAATAGTTTAAAAGCAAGCGAGTACTTAGCAAAGTTTTCGAGGTTAATAAGAATGATTATTGAAAAGGCATCGCAAAGTGAAATTAATTTGACCGATGAATTGACAAGATTGAAGTATTATTTAGAACTAGAAAAAGAACGATTTAAAAATAAGTTTGACTATCATCTTGATATAGACCCAAACATCAACCAGAATGAAGTCAAAATACCCAATATGATTATTCAGCCGCACGTTGAAAACTGTATTATTCATGGAATTCTTCCTAAAATGGAACATGGTAATTTGTTTATTAGAATTAAAAGAATTGACGCTGGAATTATGCAAATTCAAATAGAAGATGATGGTATAGGTTTAATTAAAGCGAAGGAACATGCTAAAACAGGTCATAAATCTCTGGGAACAAGTACCATTAAAAATATTCTCGAGATTAATTCAAAAATAAGCGGAAGAAGACAAGAGGTCTCTATGATTGACAAATCTACTATGAATGCGAACCAAACCGGTACTATCATCACCATTAATTTAGCACAATAAAAATTTATTTTACATATTTATTTATTTGTTTAGCACTTTGTTTAGGTGCACAAAAAAATCTTTTACCTGACACCACAGGATTTTGTGCAGGAGATACAGCAAAAATTGAGTTAAAAGAGAGGTTGGAAAAAAACGCCAGTATTGAATGGACAACCCCTTACCGAATTATTTACAATACTAAAAAAATTGTTGCAAACACAAGTGTTGGGAAATATTATGTAAAAGTAACCTCAGGTAAAAATGTATACTTCGACAGTACATTCATTAAAATGTACCCAAAACCAAAGCGTTTGTTAAGAGACACTACAGTTTGCAAAAGCAAGACGGTGGTTTTGGATGCTAAGAATCAAGGCGCACGATATTTCTGGAATACAGGAGATGTAACTGAAAAAATTAAGGTAGAAGCTAGCGGAAAATATTGGGTTAGAATTAATAATGGTGGGTGTGGTGTGATTGATTCGGTGAATGTAAAAATAATTAGCACGCAAAATCAGCTTAATTCTGAACACACATTTTGTTTGAGCGAAAGTAACAAATTGATTTCTATTAAACCCGGATCTTCAACTAAGATATTATGGAGCAATGGCTCAACTGGTAATGCGATAAATGTTTTAAAGGAAGGTGTTTACTGGGTTCAAACCGAGAGTAAACAATGTGGAAAACAAACAGACAGCACCAGGGTTAAGTTTAAGGCATGCGACTGTGAGATGCTTATACCAAATAGCTTTACGCCTAATGAAGACAATAAAAATGATTATTTTTTTCCTTTATTGCAGTGTGAGTATACGTACTTTAATTTGGTAATTTCAGATCGTTACGGTAACACCGTATTTGTTACGAGTAACCCAAATGCGAAATGGGATGGAAGATACAAAGGTAATTTGTGTCCGGAGGATAATTATGTTTACACGATAGAGAGTATTGAAAAGGGTTCCGAGAAAAAAGCGGTAAGGAATGGTTATATATCCTTATTTAGATAGCAATAATTAAAATTAAATATATGATACTAAAAACATTTGAAACCGATACTTACATCATGAAAGTACACGACAATGCACTTGTTGAATTTTTAATTAAAGAAAATGTAGAGTTTAAAGAATCAGACATCTGGTTGTCAAAACAACAATGTTATGAATGTATGCCGAATGCTAAATTTTATGTGTTGCTTGAAAGCGAGGCAAGATTGAAAATCAGTTCTGATGCTAAATTGGCAGCGGCTTCTGAAAAATACGGCGAACATGTAGCTGCTTTGGCTTTGTGTAGCTCAAATTTAGAGCATAAAATTTTCGGAAATATTTATTTAAAATACCACAAACCGTTTGTTATTACTCGTTTTTTTGATGATCGCGAAACAGCTTTATTTTGGTTAAATTCTAAGATGTCCTAAATTAGCCATGTAATTATATCATGATGCAATTGAACATACTTTTTATTTTTTCTTTCTAGATTTACTTTTTCCTTGCTTGTAACAACAACCAATTTACTTACCTTACAATTCTTACAACTTTCATATCCTTGTTTAATGGCTTCTGTTAAGGTTATACCTCTCTTACCAGTTTTGGCCAGTTGACAGTTTTTAGCATGATATTTTTTTCCGCTTTCGGAAACATAAACTGTTTGAGCATTTATTTTTGAGTAAAATAGACATATGAAAAAGATAGAAATAAAACCGAATTTCATCATAGTTTGGCAAAATTAAGCTATTTTTAAGAAGTAAAATGCAAAATTCATTAATCTTATTGCGTGGCTTGCCTGGGAGCGGAAAATCAACATTGGCTCATGTTTTAGAGGATGATCAAAGTGTTGTATTGAGTATTGATGATTATTTCACAGATA
>B570J29032_109958056_pt1 | contig 11399 bp, 22 predicted proteins | sample LakMenEpi16Nov12_FD_29032 | JGI IMG/M metagenome (IMG submission 29032)
CTACATTCCCACAAGTATTGTTAAATGATCAACAACATCTTGGTGGTTGTACTGAAACAGTGAAGTATTTAAAAGAGCAGAATTTAGTGTAGGTCGAATAAAAAATTGTAAATATATCTTTCGGCAAATTCTTTATTATAATGTGCTTTTAAAATTCCATAAGCTGGATCTGTAGAAGACAGATGGTAATCATATCCTTTTTGATAAAGGTATGATACTTCTGTCTTCTTTGAATTTTCTACACATTTTTTATATTGAAATATATATTGTGTAAATTGATCTATGTATTCTTTATAAAAACATACATCAGAACTTTTAAGCCATAATTTTTTTGAAAAGTATTTGTTTAAATCATATATTTTAGATTGCTCTTTTTTTCTATCTGCAAAATCTGATAAGTATGAATCAATATACTTTGAATTATATTCTGAATCTGATTTCAATGGATGGAAGTCTATAGTTCCAAAATATTTTTTACTTGAGGTTCCCAAATATTCAGTACCAAGAATCGGAAACTCGTAGTTGAAGTCTGGATATAATACCAAAGACTCTGCAAAAAATTTATTTTTTATATTTAATTCACACAACCTTATCCTTCTTATTTTATCAGTCTTCCAAATGTATGAAGTTATAGTAGATTCATTTTCTGTAATATGATTGTTTAACCATGGAGGTAAATCTACTGGTTCTAAATTATTAAATGTGCCTAGTAAGATATCTTTTAAACTCATGCACTTATAATATAAATTATTATAACAATATTTATTTGTTACTTTTATGAGAATTTTATCAATTTTTGATGGTCATGATGCATCGGCAACTGTTTTAAATAATGGTGTCATCGAACATTATTTAAAAGAAGAAAGATTCTCTAAAGTAAAGAAGGACAAAAAGATAGACAATATATTTAAAATTTGTTTAGAAAATTTTGTAGATAAGTGTGACTATTTTATTTTTAGAACTAATGATACTAATGAAGTAAAGGATGATAAAAATAAAATAATTCAGCAAAAGAATAAAAATATAATATTAATAAATTCTAATACTCATCATCACTTATATCATGCATCAATTGCTTTTTATAATAGTGGATTTGAAAGAAGCGTAGTGCTAGTAGTAGATTCTTCTGGAGCAATATTAAAAAATATGCATGAGTGTGAATCTGTTTATATTTTAGAATATCCAGATAAGATAACTCCAATTTATAAAAACCATCATAGTTCTATTCCACAAAATTTAGATAAAAGTATTGATGGGTGTCGATACATTTGTAAATCACAATATGGAATAGGTAATTTATATGATGGTGTTGCAATGATTATGGGGCAAACCATTGATGATTGTGGTAAGGCAATGGGGTTGTCATCATATGGGAATAGAATTCCAGATTTTATTAATTTTTTTGATAAGACAATAGATGAACCAATAGTATTATTAAATGATGCTGAAGAAAGATTGTTTTTTAATTTAATTGACAATGGAAAGAATGTAAAAATTACAGAAGATAATTATCAGTTTTATGCTGATTATTGTCTTGAGGTTCAAGTTCAAACACAAGAAGCTATTTGTAAGTTAGTAAAAAATTCTATTGAAAAAACTGGTATAAAAAATGTCTGCATAAGTGGTGGATATGGAATGAATATAATATCCAATCATTTATTAACTAAAAGATTTCCCAATATCAATTTTTATTTTGAACCTCTTTGTGATGATGGTGGGATATCTATAGGTGCAGCAATGTATGCATATAGAAAGATAACCAAAGATTCACAAATAATTCCAATAAAAAATACATTTGTTCATGGTTTTAAATATGACATATCACAATATAAAGGAACTACTGTAGATATAAAACAACTTGCCAAAATTTTATATACCAATAAATCTGTTGCAATATATAATGATCTTGCTGAATCTGGGCAGCGGGCATTGGGCAATAGGTCTATTTTATTCAATGCGTTAAACCTTAATGCAAAAGAAATAGTTAATGGCATTAAAAAAAGAGAATGGTATAGACCTTTTGCTGCTATAGTTTTGGAAGAGGATGCTGACCAATATTTTGATATGAGAGATTTAAAATCGAATCCTTTTATGACAGTGTGCTTTCCAGTAAAAACTGATATAATTCCAGGTGTAACTCATGTCGATAAAACCTGTAGAGTCCAAACGGTTAATAGTGGACACTTGAAAGAACTTCTGCTAGAATTTAAAAAAATTAGCGGACATGGAATTCTTTTAAATACTAGTTTTAATCTTGCTGGGGAACCATTAGTAGAAACTCCTGAAGATGCATTTAAAACATTAAACAACTCATCTTTAGATTATCTTTGGTTTTATGAATCAAAGCAACTGTTTAATTCTTATTATTAATATATAATTTAATCTGAGAGCACATGAATTTAATGACCGACAATCTTTTCGATGTTCATCATGATGTTGAAAAGGCTATTGACCTTGCTTTTAATGGAAAATTTGTTTTAAATTTTTATGATTATTTAAAAGTTAATAGTGCAAAAAGATATCAAGTTGAAACATTCATTGAGAGTAAAACCGCTAATAATATTAATAATATTATTATGGATTTAGATGAATATTTGGAGGGTGGTTCTGATAATGAACATAAACTTCTTAGGGAAGCATATGGACATATTCCTAAACCACAAGCAAGAAAAATTAGAAACTACCTTTATGGTATTTTAGAAGATGCCTGGAGATATAGTAATGATAGAAGACCAGGAAGAAAAAAGCAAACTAAATAATCATGAACCCGAAATTAATCGGGGATTTGAGTTAATGTTAAGACAGAATAATAGGAGGGAAAATTCATTAACGCCAAAAACATTTGAGATAATGTTTGGTAAAATGGTTTCTCTCTTCAAACGAGAGTTCCATATTCAGTTCCAATTTATCTTTGATGTAAAAAAGATTTAACTCTCGGGAGAAAAAAATGTTAGCAGTAACTCTTACTTTAGGAACATTAATTTCTATTATGTTCTTTTTTGTTGGTGGATTATGCGGATGGATGGTAAAACAGTATTTAATTGAAAGAAATTATACCGCATATACACATCCCGAAATGTTTGATGAAAACGGAAATGTTATTCCAGACGAAATTTTAGCAGTACGATTTGAAAACAGTTATGACGACTACGAAGACGAAGAAGACGACTGAAAGAACTAGTAAATCTACAATTACGGAACTTCAACCTAATGCTTTTCAGTTTGAAATTTTAGAACTAGCATCAAAACAAAGGTCGAATGCTAATAAGGTTGAAGTTCTAAAAAAATATAGAAATGATGCTTTGGTATCTATATTGATTTGGAATTTTGATGAATCTATTATTTCACTTTTACCTGTAGGTGAAGTTCCATATTCTCGCGTAGAAGAGCAATCTTCTTTTAATGATACCTTGTCTGCGTCTCTATCTAAATCTGCAAAAGTGGAAGGTTTGAGTAGGGCAGATGAATTTATCAGAGAAAGACATACATCTATTCGAAATGAATATCAAAACTTTTATAATTATCTTCAAGGCGGAAATCCAGCACTTAGTTCTTTACGTAGAGAAACTATGTTCATTCAAATGCTGGAAGGACTTCATCCTCTTGAAGCAGAAATTATGTGCTTAGTCAAAGATAAAAAGTTAACTGATAGATATAAAATCACCTTTGACCTTGTTAAAGAAGCATATCCCGATGTTGTTTGGGGAGGTCGCTCTTAATGTGTAAAATTATTCATGAAAATTGTGATGTATCTTTGGCAAAGGACAAGACTTTGCCATTAAACTCCTATCTTGTAAAATATTACAAAGAAGATAATCTACAATATGATATTGTTATCTGTAATAAACGTGCAGATATTTTTGATATTTATTGGGATAGGTATAGAGAAGGTTTAAAGTCTATAAAATGGACTGATGGTAGAGTTAATCCAAAACTTTGGGGAATTGAACCTAAGGAGGGTAAAAAGAAAAAATGACAACAGGATTTGGTGGAACTCCGAATAAAAAGAATAAAGCAACAGTAATAGTTAATGATGATGAAGTTACAAAATTAATTAAAGAGTATAAAAAAATAAAAAAATATATGAAGTCTTCATTATATAAAATTATGACACTTGATGGGACCGAAAAAAAAGTGTCTAGTTTATTAGAAGAATACGGTGAAGATGATATCTCCTAAATGGAAAGACCAAATACTTAATTTAGATTGGAAAAAATACAATGATACTGTTTATAATTCAGTATCATTTAATTATTTTCCTAAAGAACAATTGGATATTGATGCTATCGGGGAAACCGATGTTTTTTATAAGTTGGATGAACTTAAAATAGCATATATTCCAATATATAAAAATGCATCTACATCAATAAAAAATTCTTTAAACTTTGAACCAGTTTATATAAAACCAAAGAAAGAAGAAATATTTGATATTGATATACCAAAAGAATATAGAGATTATAAATTTTTTACTATTATTAGAGATCCAAAAACTAGATGGATTTCTGGAATTAATGAATTCATAAACATATATCAAGATCTTGGTGTAGATTTTGATGGTGATATAAAGGGATCTAGAAAAAAATTTTTGCTTGAGTTAAAAAGAAATAAATTTATATTTGATGGGCATACAAGACCTCAACTATCATCTATTGATTTTTGCTTTAAGTATGACATTGATTTATCTCTTATAAAAATGGATGAGAAGTTAGAAGAAAAAATATCTGATTTTGTGGGAAAATATATTAAATTGCGACATGATAATCCCATTGAAAAATATAAATTTAAATTGGAAAATTATAATTTTTGTTATCAAATATTAAACAGATATTGTATGAAGAATAGTTCATTCTTAGAGTTATATGATATGGATTTTTATCTGTACAATAACTCTTTTTAAATGAATCTAAATATAAAATAATCTTTTTTTTCGTTGTTTAGAATGGGCAAGCATTATCTACTTAATTTGTATGGGTGTTCTTTTTCTTTATTGAACGATTCAGAATTTTTAATAGATCTTTTAGAAAATGCTGCATATGCTAGTGGAGCTACAGTATTGCAGACAGTTTATAAAAAGTTCGACCCTCAAGGGGTAACTGTTTTGTGTTTACTTTCTGAAAGTCACATTAGCATTCATACATGGCCAGAAGAGGGAAAGGCTGCTTGCGATGTTTATACGTGCGGAACATCTAACCCTAAAATAGGATGTGATATTATAATTGAACAATTAAAGTCTGAAAATCATACATTAAGTTATATTGAGAGATGAATATTGATACTATCATAGTAGATAAATTTTTAGATAATCCAAATTTAGTGAGAGAATCTGTATTAAAAATACCATTCATACATTCTGGAACATTCCCTGGACTAAGGAGTGATGCTGCGGATAAAGATTATCAAAAAATGGTTAAAGATAAATTTACAAAAATTTTAGGAACAAGTAATATTATCTTTAGAAAAGACCGCGATTGTTTTAGATTTCAACTATGCTTTGAAAATGATGATAGTTGGATACATAAAGATGATTCCGAATGGGCAGGAGTTTTGTATTTAACTCCAAATGCTGATGTAAATTCTGGGACAGGAATATATGATCAAAATCAAAATTTGGTCACTATAATTGGGAATGTTTATAATAGATTGGTATTATACCGAGGAGATTTATTTCATAGAAGTTTAGTTTCTGGTTTTGGTGATACTGTAGAAACTGGAAGACTTACTCAAGTATTCTTTTTTGATATAAATTAAATTTTTCTTATAGTATAAAAATAATGAATAAAAAAAATCTTTATTCCAGTTCTCCAAAAAGATTATTTACTTTTGGGTGTAGTTTTACTGATTATGCTTGGGCAACGTGGGCAAATATACTTGGATTTGAATTGAATAAAACTACTGGATGTGAATTTTATAATTTTGGTAAATGTGCATCTGGTAATACATACATAGCAAATATTATTTCTCAGGTAGATCAACATTATAATTTTAATTCAGATGATCTTGTAATTGTTTGTTGGACAAGTATCACAAGAGAAGATAGGTGGATAACCGATAGATGGGAATGCCACGGCAACATATACTCACCAAACACAATATACGATAAAGTTGTTGTTGAAAAAATAGCAGATATTTTTCATTTTTTAATGAGAGATTTGTCTAATATAAAACTTGTAGATTCTTTGTTGAAAGATAAAACACAATACCATTTTCTTTCGATAAAAAACTTATTAAATGATAAATTGCATACTAATAAAAATTATTATAAATTAAAAAAAAATTATAAAAATATAATTGATAAAATATATCCTAGTTATTCTGAGGTTTTGTGGAAAAATGATATTAGAATAAAAACTTATAATGACAAAAATATCTTCCATAAAAATTATGTAGAAGGACATCCATCTCCATTAGAGCATTTTAAATATTTGTGTAATATCTTTGATTATAATTTTTCAGATGATACTAAAGATGTTGTGGAAAAAATCAACGATGAATATAGAAATTTAATTATAGATTTGTATTCTGACCAAGACAAAGAATGTCATCCAGCAGATTTGCCCGAAGAAAAGCTAAATGAATATCATTTAAGATGTCGAAATTTTTTAATATATAATTCTAAAAAGTTATCTGATCTAATAATTGTATAGTATTATACAAGACCTCTTGACTAAATACGTCAAGAGGTCTATGATGACCTTACGTTCATCAGAGGAAACTCTGACGCAAGTAGGACGGCGGAACGGTACGTTCATTCGCTATTCGCAAATAGCGAACGCAAACCGCCCGAAGGAACGGGACCTAAAAATCTCATTTCTTTGGAGGAAATTCTAATGTCTAAAGTAGTATATCGCGGCGTTGAATATAATACCGAAAAGCGTATTCAATACCAACAGCAGATGATGCAGCAACCCCAACAGTATAACGAAACCTATCGTGGTGTTAAGTTTACTAAGGAGGGTCATAAGTGATGAAAAAACTTAATGTACTTCAACTCATTAAAGAGCAGAAGCAAAAAGAGCAACGTCGTCATGAAGCATCACTTGCCCAACTAGTTGGCAATAGATAATGAAAGATTACCATTATCACTATGATGATATGGATAAGGACAGTAGAAGTCCAGCTTGTTATCTTTTAACATATCGTGGGTGTCGATACTGGTCATGTTATCGTATTCATCTAGTGGAATGGTTTGAAAAAATGTTTAAATCTGAGGGGTCTTGACACCCCTCTTTTTTTTAACTATAATTACCTTTGAAACGGTTGATAAAAATGGATGTAGAAAAGGTTAAGCTAATTGTCAGAAACCTTGAGTCTCTGGTAGAATGCCTGAAGTCAGAAATTTATTCTGACACGACTCCATATCAAATGGATTACGAAGAATCTAACTTTCAAATTACAGATTACGACGAAGTATTTTATGACGGAGACGAAGATGAATAATCAGATTGATGAATTTGAGTTTATGAAACCAGAAGTAAAACTTATTAGTGTTACCCCAAATGCAGAAAAACACATGGCGTATTGTGCCCGTGTAAGTAATCCTGCTAATCAAGAGAATGAAAAGTTCTCTGGACTGCTCAAGTATTGTATTCAACATCAGCACTGGAGTATTTTTGAACAGGCAAGTATGACTGTTGAGATTAATACTACTCGTGGACTGGCAGCACAAATTCTTCGTCACCGTTCATTTACATATCAAGAATTTTCACAACGGTATGCTGATACTAATCTCCTAAACAAGACTATTCCTCTTCCTGAACTTCGTCGTCAGGATACAAAGAACCGTCAAAATAGCATTGATGACATTCCAGATTATCTGAAACTGGTTTTACTTGAAGACATTCGTGTTTTGTTTGAACACTCTCAAAAACTCTACAATCGTCTTCTAGAGAAGGGTGTGGCAAAGGAGTGTGCAAGGTTTGTATTGCCCTTGGCGACCCCTACAAGACTCTATATGACGGGCTCTGTGCGTTCTTGGATCCACTACATTGATTTGCGTTCAGCACACGGTACACAGAAGGAACACATGGAGATTGCTGAACTAGTTCGTTGCATCTTTACGTGTCAGTTCCCTGCAGTGTCTGAAGCACTTGGATGGACTCGTGAAGGTTGTTCTGAATGCGTGGATGCACCTTCTATTACGATCGAATAAATATTGTTACAGTTTATGGTAATTTATGGCAATTTATCCTATCATCAATAAAGAGACTGGGGAACAAAAAGTCATTGAGATGAGTGTTCATGAAATCACTCAGTGGTATAAAGATAATCCAGAATGGCAACGAGATTGGTCTGAAGGATGTGCTTCTCTTGGAGAAGTTGGTGAATGGAAAGACCAACTCATCAAAAAACATCCTGGTTGGAATGAAGTTCTTGAAAAAGCGTCTAAAGCCCCTAAGTCCCTTGTTAAGAAAATCTAATGGCAAGAAGAAGAAGAAGTGATGAGCATCAACCAATAGGTGTTGGTATGACTGCAAAACAAATGAAAAGAAAAAAACCTATTAATACAGAATTACTTTTAGATATTGATCCTTTGACGGAAAATCAAAAAAGATTATTCTCTTCATACGGTGAAAATAAAAATCTTGTAGCATATGGTGCTGCTGGAACTGGTAAAACTTTTATCACTCTTTATAATGCACTAAGAGATGTACTTGACGAAAGAAACCCTTACGAAAAAATTTATATTGTACGTTCCCTTGTGGCAACTAGGGAGATTGGTTTTCTTCCAGGTGATCATGAGGATAAGTCCTCTCTTTATCAGATTCCATATAAGAATATGGTAAAGTACATGTTCCAACTTCCAAGTGATACTGAGTTTGAGATGTTATATGGAAATCTAAAAACACAGGGAACGATAAGTTTTTGGTCAACATCATTTCTTCGCGGAACTACATTAGATAATTCTATTATTATAGTTGATGAATTTCAAAACTTGAATTTTCATGAACTTGATAGTATAATTACTCGTGTTGGTGAGAATACTAAAATTTGTTTTTGTGGAGATGCGACTCAATCGGATCTTGTAAAAACAAATGAGCGTAATGGTATTATTGATTTTATGAAAATTTTAAGGGTAATGCCTTCTTTTGATATTATCGAATTTGGTGTAGAAGATATTGTTCGTTCTGGTCTATGTAAAGAATACATTATTGCAAAAACTGAACTAGGATTTTAATGTTTAAACATATTGATTTGAATCTTCCCACGCTAGAGCGGGAGACTATAGATGGAGTTCGTTATTATAAAATTCCTGATGGAGAAGAACTTCTAAAATTATTTTCTATTACTTCGGTAACTAGTCATAAAAATCGCCAGTTTTTTGCAAACTGGCGTAAAAAAATTGGTGAAGAAGAGGCGGATAAAATTACACGACAAGCAACAAGTCGTGGTACTGATATGCATACTCTGGTTGAGTATCATTTAAAAAATGAAAAACTTCCAGAAGTTCAACCTCTGTCAGATTACTTATTTAAAATTGCTAAGCCAGAATTAAATAAGATAAATAATATTCATGCTCTAGAGTCTTCTCTCTATAGTAAAGTATTAGGTGTTGCTGGAACAGTAGATTGTATTGCCGAATTTAATGGGGAATTGGCAATAATAGATTTTAAAACTTCAAAAAAACCCAAACCAAGAGAGTGGATTGAACATTATTTTGTTCAGTGTGTAGCATACGCATGTATGCTTTATGAGTTAACTGGAATTACGGTTAAAAAACTAGTAATTATTATGTCCTGTGAAAATGGAGAATGCATTGTTTATGAAGAATACGACAAAGAAAAATACATCAAACTACTCATACAGTATATTAGAGAGTTTGTTCAATACAAATTGGGAAAATATGAAACCTGATAAACAAACAAAAAGTAATTCAGAACAAAGAGAATTTGAAAAGGTATTAGAAAATAAGTTTTTTTGTCCGACTAAATTTGCTCAAGAAATTGAGTCTTTAGTTCATCTCAATAGTGATATGAATTATATTGATGCTATTATTCATTTTTGCGATAGGAATAATATTGATTTAGAATCTGTCCCTAAACTTATATCTAAACCATTAAAAGAAAAAATTAAATATAATGCAATGGAACTTAATTTCTTAAAACGAACTTCCAGAGCTAAATTAATTTTTTGATTTTTAATTTATATTATGACACCCTTTGAGGTCTATAAAACATATCTTGCTTTAAAAAATCATTTTACTAATGATAGTTACGATTATCATAAGTATTGTGGTAAAAGTAGGGCAACTTTACAGTCCTTTTATAAAAGGAAGGATAGGTATTGGTTTGAAAAATTATCTAGACAAAAAAGTGATAAAGAAGTTATAAATTTTTTTGTTGCTAATTTTGTTACCTGTGATGATCCCCAATCATTGTGGATTGGAGAAATAATTAGAGAAGGCGAAGATAGATACGTCGATTGGGAAAAAAAGAAGCAATCACTTTCATATCATTTTAAAGAGCAAGTAAGTAATATATTTAATAAAACTAATCTTGATGAGATGTTTTTTATAGAGGGATCATCTCATCCACAAATATTGAAGCAGCATTTACAAAATAATATCTCCTTAGAAACTTTTATTATACTTGATAAAATTTTTGGTTTTGTAAAAATATTTGATAAAAAATTAAATGACCCTGTGTGGAAATTTATATCATCTAGAATAAAAAAATATTCTTCGTTTCTAAATATTGATATATTTAAGTATAAAAAGATTTTAAAGGAGTGTGTATTATGAGTTTTTTTGAATCTGATGTAGTTCGTGCAGAGATGGCAGAAATTTCAGAACTACAAGAAGAACTTTATAACAGCGTGTTTAAATTTTACCAAATGGACCATAATGGTAAAATGGGACATGTAAATTTACTTCAAAGACTTTTAGATAAACAAAAAGTTTTATATACTAGACTGTCTCTGTCTGATGATCCAGAGGCAAAAAAGATGAAAGAAAATATTTCCAAATCTGCTGTAATGATGGGATTACCAGCAAATGTCGATATGAATGTGATATTTACCAATATGCAAACTCTAATTGAAAAGATGAAAGAACAAATTAATAAATTCGAAAGCAAATAGACTTGACACTGACGGGCATCTGCAATATATTGGTTTAGTGCCCACCGCAGATGCCCTAACGGGCACCCAAAGGCCAAATCTAATTAAATCCGAGGTAATCTAATGTCTTTCTCTGATCTTAAAAAGCAATCTTCTCTTGGTTCTCTTACACAAAAACTTGTTAAAGAGATGGAGAAGATGAATACATCTTCTAATGGTTCTGATGAACGTCTCTGGAAACCAGAGATGGATAAAACTGGTAATGGTTATGCCGTTGTTCGTTTTCTTCCTGCACCAGAAGGTGAAGATCTTCCGTGGGTAAAAATGTATGCCCATGGATTCCA
>B570J29032_109958052_pt1 | contig 11396 bp, 22 predicted proteins | sample LakMenEpi16Nov12_FD_29032 | JGI IMG/M metagenome (IMG submission 29032)
CGATAATGCCAGACTCAGAAGGTCTATTAAGCTTCCAATATACTGGTCCAGAGGGACAATCCTTAAATGCACAAACTAGAAGGGCATCGATTGATGCTCATATTAGTAGGCCTGTTTTAGGACCGGAAGCTAAGATAAGCACTTCTGCTATTATGGATATTGGTACTCCAGCTGAAGGATTAACGACTAGGGCAGGGGTGCAACGGAGCTACTGAATCAACAGGGAGAGTAGTGCCTATTGCAAAAGTTGCTTCAGAAACTGTTAAAGAAGAATCTAAAGTTGTTTCCAAAGCAGTAACTAGAGCTGGAAAGATGTCAGAACATACGCTACAGGGCACTATGGATGCTGCTGCTACGGCAGTAAAAGTAATGAGAGGGGTACTTTAGTGCCCTATAGTTATTAACCTTAGCCTTTTAAATTTTTTTTAATCTTTGATGCTCCAAAAACAAGGTGCAACCCATTTTTTACCTGATGTGATCTCAACAACCTGATGTAAAAAACTTTGATCTGCACTAGGAAAAGCTATTAAAGTTCCTGCCTTAGGTTTCATCTTAATGGATAAATTAGGAAAATCTATTTCTCCACCTGTATATGTATCATTTAAATATAGTACACTGCTTATTTGTCTTAGATGTCCAGTAGAAGTAGATGCGTTATAAGATAATTCTCCATCTAGATATTCTAGATTATCAGTATGCAATTCAAGGATGTCGCCAATTTTATACTCTATAACATTACTGAAGTGTTCATCGTGCAAAGAAACGTTATAAAAATTCTCTATTTCTTTTTTAGACTTAAGATATAAATCGCAAAATCCTTCATGTAAATCTAAAGGTATGTTATATGTTCCTAAAGTAGATTTTTGTCCTTCTCTACGATTTGGCTCTGAAGCACTAAGCCAGTTAACTAGTAAAGATAGATAATCTATATCAATTAAATTTTCAATTAAAAATATTTCATCTTTAATCATGACAAAGAATAAAAGTTAGTATAAGAATACTTAACGCCTTTAATTATTGGCTTGGTGTAGTGTGATTTAAGGGCATCAAAGAAAATAACCATTCCGCTTCTTGGAACTAAAGTCATTAATTTATTCATCAATAGATCTTTACTGATTTCACAAAATACCAATTCTCCACCAGTAAAATCCTGATTAAGATACGTGACAGAACTAATGTCTACTCTCTTTTTATCAAGAGTTTGAACGTATACATCTTCCGGGGCCCAGTCTGCATGTAGTCCTATGTATTGTCCTTCTGTATAACGAGTGACTGATCCACTTGTATATTGAGATATCTTTACTTTATAATGCTCTTCCAAAGTGCTAGTGAGCTTAGTGTTAATCATGTCAGTTATTGCTGCATGAATATAGTCCCTAGGTATTTGATAGCTAAATAGATTTGGATTATTTGGCGCGGAATCAAAAGGTGCATTAGCAAAAGATTCTATCAATAGATCTAGATCTTTATCGTCAATAAAGTCTTCTATTATTAAAGTAGAGTAAGTCATTACAGTGTCTCCCATCTTAGGTATTTCCTATATTTGTCAATCGGTAATACATTCGGGTCTACCCACCAATCTTCGTGGATTTCCCTAACTACAAGAGTATACCCTAAAGAATCTAGAATTTCTCTCTGTGCGTCACGCATTCCGGTATTTCTAAAATACATATTAGAATCATGCTCAAAAGTTATGACGGAGAATCTATACTGAGTCAATGGCAAAGATATAAGGCCCAATAGAGTAAGATAATGATTGCCAAAGGGTCTACCATCTTGTTGATAGCCGGCGTCTATATCTACTTGGAGATAATCTATTTGTTTAGGGAAATTATTCTCTTCAAAGTAATTAATATAATTAAAGTCTAGAGCATCACCATAACAAGGATTTCTTCTATTAGAAGCAAATTGATTGCGCCTGTCATCTAGTATTTCAAAAGAAACGCCATTCCATTCATAATCATTCTCAAGATGATATGTATTACTTCCTAAGTTAGAATCAAAAGCGCCTAACTCAACGTAATAACCACTTCTTTTCTCATCTAATAGATTTAGAACAAAAGCTTCTTGAACACTGTTGCCCTTATAGAGAGGAGGTTTTCTGCTAGGGTCGTGATTCATTCATTAACTCTCTTAGCATAATGACTGATTGAGAAGCTTGTTGTAATTCAATCTTTAATTGGTTATTCTGTTCTTCTAATCTGGTAGCATGATCTATCCAAAATTTTATCAAAGATCTTTGGTTTACTATTTGCTCATTAACAGTTAAGTCTGGTTGGTCGCTATTTAAAGGTTCCCTCTTTAGCTTCTTTATAATGTCACTAAAGTGTAGATGGTGGTTCATTTTTTATCCTTTAGATATATTTTAATAGAGTTCAAGAAGAAGTCTTGAACGGTTTCATTACTTAAAGAAGCAGCTAATGTAATAGCATTGAATTGTTTTTTAGTTAGCTTTACGTTGCAGATTTTTTTACCAGAATGAGTGACGAACTTAATCTTTATTTTTTTATTGGGAAATTTAGAATTTATGTAAAAACGAATTTGGTCTCGAAAATTTTTTTTCATTTTTACCCCATATAGGTTTTTTAAATTATTCACCGTTTTTTTGTTCTAAGTTCTTTAGAATATTAGCTATTCGTACAGATCCTTCTTCTACATTTCCGCTTCTGTAAGCAAAATTAAAATTAGATTCTAAATCATGCAATATGTAAGTTCTACGAGTTTTCCAGTGAATTTGATTAATGTCAACAATTTCTAAATCAGTACTTTTTTCACACCCACATCTAGAATCCTGTTCAATAAAATAGTCTATTAGATCTTGGCATTGTTCTAATGTACCAATCTTCAATAGACTTCCATAAGGATTGACAACAGCATAGCCTAAATCAAAAGCTATTTGATCAATTTGTTTATTAAACTGTTTTCTTTGTTCTTTGTTGAAATCAAATTTCAAAGATATCCAAGGTTTTATTTCTTGCGTCATTTTTGCTCCATATAAGTTTGTTTAATTATAATTTAGATCTGATAGCTGTAGCAGAAATAGCTTGAAGGTCAGAAGAAAGATCAACTTTTTCTATTTCATATCCTACGTCTCTACCGTAAATTATATTAGTAATATTAGGAAATTGCAATACAAAAGGATTAGTTTCTTTAGACTCAATAAACTGCTTAACTTCAGGATAGGTAAAAGGGTCTTTCTCAGAAGTCTTATAGCTAGATCTCACAGCTATAACAACTTGATTAGTTCTCTTTAACCCCTCGCTCATAAGCGCTGAGTGACCATCATGCCAAGGCTGGTAGCGACCAAGCAGTAAGGTAGTTGGCTTAGTCCAGTCTACAAGCTGGAATCGATCAATAACAAAATCCACTTCTTGATCAAGAGTAAGGTGAGGTTTAATTCTAAGGTCATATTCTAACGGGTCTTCCCATATAGCATTGGTATCTTCGTACTGACTTTTATTTATTCTATCTACCCAAATTATTTTATCAGCGCGACCAAAAGATTCTCTTGTAGCTTTAGTAGGACAAATGAAATCAACTACTACATCTCTGTCTTGGTCAGAAAGAAGTCTAGCTATAGCTCCGACTCTACGAGCCTGCTCTATACGATCTTCTATAGAAAAGCCAAGATCAGAACTAAGATCAGCTCTTACTACATCAGCATTAATATGAATAGAATTAGTCTTAGCTGCCAATTGGGTAGCTAAAGCTGTTTTGCCAGCTCCCGGTAAACCTATAATTAATATTATCACAATACAAATCTATCTCTATTAGTGCTAGACAAATCTAAAACCCTACTATAGGATTGATTAGCTACTTGCATTATATCATGAAACTTATCTGTCATTAAGTAATCTTGCATCTTCATATCTTTACTAGAATGAGGTTCTACCTCATGAGCTTCTACATATTCTGTAGTGGGCAATAAATTAGCAATAGTCAACATTAAAGAGTTATCTTTATCGCCGGCAATAGATTCAAAAGGTACAACAAAAATATCATTAATATTATTATATATAAAATCTGTCATTCTAATGTAAAATAAAAAACATTTATTAATATAATAATAATCATCTTCAGTATAAATTAAATCTTTCAAAGGATTTAAAATACCATTTACATTATTGTGATTAATAAATTCAGATATATAAGAACTGACTGATTTTAAAGGATCTCTAAAAGTAGAAAAAACAAAATGATCATCAGAGAATACAAAATCTTTATCAGCAATTGCTTCTTTAAAAGCAACTTCTTTGTGACATAAAGGAAATGGCATGGCGACGTCGGGAAAGGCTAAAAGGATCTTTCTTCTAAGATACCTGTTACCTTGTCGTGGAAAGCCATCGACAGTAATTCTAAAAGAACCTTCTTTTTTAACTTGAAAATCTATTTCATCTAAATAAAGATCGTCAGTAGTCTCTGTCCATACTTCGTTAACCTTGGACCATCCACCTGAATCAGGTGCAGTTAAAGCCTGCTCAGCCCTGTTTAAGGCTCTTCTCATTTCAAGATGGTCAACCATCAGTTACACTCCATCTATAGGGGATCATTTGAGTTACTTGATGACATGATCCACATTTGCCAGATCCTTTTTGGTTAAACATAGAATGAGAAGGCCAATCAGTACATTTGCAACGCAAAATTACTTCAGGACCCCATGTCATAGTTAATCTTTTATAAGCTTCTTCAGATAAAGAAATGGGAAACATAAAAGTTTACTCATCAGCTTTCAATAAAGCATCAATAGCAACCCAGAGTTCTGGCCACTCACTACGATGTTTCTTCATTAGCTTGTCATGAAACTTTGGGTTTGGACCTTTATTAGAAACGGCTTTTCTAAGTCTCAATATAGCTATGTCTGTTCTGCCAGTCCAAATATTTCTATTGTGATTAACCTTAATTGAACTATAAGGGCTTTCTTTCTTTTGATCATAAGGATAAGAATCATTATTCTTAGTATACTTATATGAACTCTTAGTAGCAGTAGATGTGGGCGTATGCTTATGGGGATATGTATCTACTTTATTTAAATCTTCTAAAACTTTAATTTCTTTAAGCGGCAAAAAGATGCTAACTGTATTGCGTGTTAATATGAAGATATTATTTAAAGCTTTATATATTGAATTCATTAAATTCTCCTTTTAGTTCCCTATCCATAAAAGACAGTCCCCAATTATACCATTGGCAGTCTTGACATTCTGGCTCACAAGTATGATCTTTCAAGGAAGGCCCAATTAAAATTGCCTGACTTGCATCAGATTTAGTGTAAGGATAAAATTCTTGAGCTAATTGAAAATATTTATTTGGGATAAGGTTTTCTCCAATTAGAAGGAGGATGATTATCCTCTACTAAATGAGCAATCTCTGGAGTCTCATAAAGCCTAACAATATGTATACAAGGGTCAAAGCCCTTGAAGAACTCATCCTCTTCTTCTAGGGTCAATGGAAGTCCATCGTGGATCTCGCATACAGCAGGACCGCAAAATTTATTCTTAAGACCTATTTGTATCCACTCATCATAAGTCACTTTTCTGACCTTCTTTAAAGGGAATTGCAGGATCGTCTATATCAAAATTCATAATGTAAGAACCTTCAGCAAGTTTTTTTAAACTTAATTTTTGAAGAGTTAAGTCATTTAAATAGCTATCTAATGATTTAATAAAGCTGTCTTTAGCTATAGGATCTAAAGCTATGTCTTTGATAGTCTTATATTGGTCAAAAGCAGTTAAGTCATTAACAAGTGTTTCAAGACTAGGAAGTTTCTTAGACATTTTCTTAGATATCCTCTCCGCTTTGTCATCATTAGTAACCTGTGCCTTTTGAGGAAAGTTACAAGGCCATGTTGGAAAATTCATCATGATGAAACCAACAAATTGGAGGTAAGTGTTTTGAATAGTATAAAAGCAAGCTCTAATAAAGCTGCTATCATTTGTACAGTCGTCGCTGTCATTTTATTCTTTCTATTGTTGTTACTGGTTATTTATAGATAGAAATATTTTATATTAAGTCTAATGACAATAGTCTATTAGCACGTTTGGGGCATTTGTGAACAGGTGGAACATTAACGCCTACACCAATTCTAACTTTGGCGTCACAAGCAGAACACTGCCATTTAGAATTGGGTTTATACAAAGTCTTGTCAGGAGTAGGTTCTTCGGCAATAGGGATTTCTTCAAACATATCGTCATCTTCTTGAACAAGAACTAATGATGTAGAATTAAGACAGGTTGGGCATAGCTTAGGCTTTCTGCCTCTAGCTTTAGTTCTTTGCCAATGCTTGTCACATTGTTCACAGATTAGTTCTTCTAATTCCATTCTTATTCCCCAAATAAATTAAGATTTTTCCTGAATATAACAGTGGAATGGTCCACCGGTATAAGGATCGTATTTAGCTGATATAGCAATTGCTTTTAAAGCATTCTTTTTAGCTTGAGCTGGTGTCGCTATTTTTGTTGAACACAGAACCTGTAGAGCACCGAGTGCGTAATAACTGCCAGTGCCAATAGCATAAATGCCATTAACATCTGAAGTCCAAGAATAGTCGCCATCAATAATATAGATGTTACCAGATACTACTGTCAAGATAGTAGATTCATGCTGGGCTATGTGCGTAGATGATTCGTTTTCTGGAGATGCATAACCTTGTTTCTCAAAGCATTCTCTTAGTGATGGAACAAACTTAGTAGTAATAAAGTTATCTAGCTTCTTGCCAGTGGTTCCAATAGGAGGAATAGGTGGAGTAAAAGCATGATGCAGTATATTAATAGCTCTCATGTCGCCGGCAGCACCTAATAGATACTTATTGTTCTCTGCTACTTTAGCTGAGTTAGAACCTAATGTTGTGATCTGGGATGTAAAGCCACCTTCGTCCATGCTAGATATTCTAGAATCGCTACACACCAGGGCATAGTCTGGCCCTTGAATTGCAATTATAGTGGTCATAATTTCCCCGATATATTTAAAAAGTTAGAAATAAGTATATCGTAGAATCCCGGGAATATCAATCTTCCACAGGATTATAATACAAAGATCCAAATACAGAATAAGCTAAAGTATTAATCTGCTGAGGAGAAACCTTATATGAGCTATATACAGTATAATGGGGATTGTTTGATTTCCTAGTATTATTCTTAGGACCCCTATTTTTATTGCGCTTCTTGCCCAACTTGGGATCCTTTCTTATAAATTAAATTTCCTGATAAAGTATTTCTTATATTTAAATTAAAATATTTACCAACTGATTGAGAATTAATTAAACCCTGATAGACATCTCGAGTTGCATCATCATAAATCCAGATGGCCCCAGAATTAAAAACAATAATAAGAGCTTCTAAATCTTCTGCCCAAGCACAAGAGTGAAGAACAGAACTGTCTTCAAATATTACATAAATATAGTCTTGATGGTCCATTTTAATACTACCAAGTCTTATAGGAACGAGAAACTGGTCTACCCTTTCCAGGGTTTTTTTTAAGATATTCTTTATAATTATCTTTTTTCTTTTGTTCCATAGCTTCTTTTTGGGTTTTACGTTCTTGAGACAAACGATAACTATCTTGGGAACCTAAAGTTTTAATCCAATTTATATCATCTATTGATAAATGAAAATACTCTTTGTTATAATGTTTGTATAATTTTTTATAAAGTGCATGAAGGATATTTTCTACTTCATAAATACTTTCAAAGTGGGCAGTATAAAGAACATCCAAATCAACAGTCTGCTGACTGCGAACTCTTTTGTAAGGATCTGCTGTTGTAGTCAATCCAATCTTACATAAATAAGTATTTTCTGGAGTTATATGATTTTTTTGTTCAGCTAAATAAAGATAACCCATTTTTACTGTAGGATCTTTTAGCCTTAAATAAGGTTCAAGGTCATTAAAGGTGACATTATACTTAGATTTAATAGCATTTAATAAAACTGAAGTAGAAGCTTTAGAATAACCTTGAGTAATACTTAAATGCTCATCGTGAAGATCTTTAAAAGATTTATTAAAAATTAAATGACAGTCAAAAAGTTGGAATTGAGGTTTTATAGAAACATAACTGTGCATGGATATAGAAGAAGGACGAGTGTTATAAAATTGATTTCGAGCTTTTTCAAGTTTTTTTATTGCATTATCATTATTAGAATAACGATAAATTCGCTCAGCTGTATCTTTTTTGGTTTGTCGATTATTTTCTTCTCTTGTTGCAATGTTATTAATATGATTAAATAAATCATCTTTAAAAGAAAGATCAAAAAAATCTATTACAAAATAATCGGTTAAAACCATGAGAGCTTGAATACATAGAACCTTAGAGTCTTTATCTTCAGGAGAAATAAGATTAGAAATTTTTTGATAAAAAGCTGTTCTTATTTCGAGAAAATCAGCATTAGGAGAAACAGATAAAACTTCGTAATAATTATTTTGATTAGAAATTTTTGTAAGCTCTTTTTGAACTAAACTTATATTAGACTGATTACGTTGTTCTATTATTTTATTATTTTTAGACCATTCTTGATGGGCTTTAAGAAAAATTTCATCTTTAATTTTTTGTTCTTTTGCTTTCTTAGTTTCTTGAAAAAAAGCAATAATAAAAATAATAATAGGTATAGAAATAAGGATAAAGACAATTATCATTTGATTTTTTCTTTCGAATATGAAGAGTAGTTATTATTCTGGTATTTCGATGGACCTGAGTAACAACTACTCTCTGTGCCTCCACTAGGAATCGAACCTAGAACGAGAAATTAGAAGTTTCTTGTTATATCCATTTAACTATAAAGGCTAGGGGTTTTATTTATTTTTTCTAGAATGATACAGGTTTCTTTGCTGTTCATTCAACTTCTCTTTGTTCTTGAGATTATACTGACGCATATATTCAAGTTTTTGTTGCATTCTATTAGCATCGTTTATGCGACTGCATTCACTACAAGTTCGGTATTCTTTTCCAGCTTGTCTGCCTTTTTTCTTAATACGAACATATGGTTTAAACTCTTGAAAAGAATGACCTTTTCTACAGTGATCTTGTTTCCTACTAGTTAAACCATGTCTGTCTTTGTTGACCATATCATTCATGTTGTCAGCGTAACTGCCAACCCACAAGTGGTCAGGATTAACGCATGATGGAACATCGCAAGAATGACAAACAATCATTCCTTCAGGAATTTCCCCCTTAAACCAAGTATAACTAAGTCTATGAGCGCTAATAGCCTTGCCTGCAACGCCCATAGAACCATAACCACGAGAATTTAAAGCTCCAGTCCAGAGCCAACAGGAATCAGTCTTGTTAACTTTTTGGAAAAAACGTTCTTCCATGGAAGCTTTTTTACTCATGTTTAATTATACCTTAGATACTGAAATAATTCACTAAGGATAATTATACTGTTCTTTAGTAGCTAAATCAACAAACAAATTAGCTTCTACAACAAAATCTAAATGTGAAACTAGATAATAAAAACCATTGCTCCAATAAGCACCTTGAACCAAGTATCCAGTAAGAGGCTTTATTATTGAATAATGTCCAAAAGAACCATCTTGATTTAAAACATATCTAAATGCTCCAATTGGTTTAGCACTCCAAAATTTACCATAACCTTTATCAGGCATACTAATAGTTGCATGTAGCATAATAAAAGTATTGATAGACTCAATTACAGCGTCTATTGGATATTCTTTAGAAGAATAAAGAATAGAGTAATCTTTTTGAATTGTTTCTAAAAAATAATTAGAATCTTCTTCATCATAAGATGATTCTAATATCGTAGTTTTCTGCAATAAAGTTATCATAATTAAGTGTACCTAAACAGCATCAGTATAACAGAAGTTATAAGCTTGCTGTATATCTGAAGTAAATTGTTCTATCATTTGATCGCCGGACCTAAGACAATGCGAAGGAGAGTAGGTTGCTAGTATTGGCCAATAGCCAAGCCAGGATATAACGCCTCTGTATTGCTTAAGCTGTACTGTAGAGTTCAATACTGCACCTAACGGCAATAGGCCAAAAGTAACTATTAGCTTTGGATTAAGTAACTGTATTTCTGTATGCAAATAGGGAGAGCAGTTTATAACTTCAGAGTTTTCTGGTTTTCTAAAAACTGGACATCTAGTAACATAAGTAAGACAAACCTTACTGGAATCAAAGCCTATTGATTTAATCTTAGAAACAAGTAAATCAATAGACTCTTTATCCACATTGGGGTTGTCTATAATTAATAAGACGTCCGGATTTTTGGAGTTCCATTTAGGAAGTTCGGAAGAACCTGAAACATCAGCGCATTTTCTGCAATTCTTAGTAATGGTATGAAGGTCTTTAAGTTCTATGGAATTCTTAGAAGAAAGAATATCATTTCTAACTTCCTGAAATAAAGAGACTAGTCTTTCATTAGGTATATGCTTTGTAAAAGTCTCATACATATGAGACAGCATATTAGTTTCCATTAGGCTAAGATAAAGTCCATTTTTAGGGACTAACTTAGATGTTTCTCCAGAGAGAGCTTCTTCAATTAATGAATCAAGATCTTCCTGAGAGAATTCCTCCACTAAAACTCTTCAGGTACTGAAGCGTATTTAGGTGCTGAGCCAGAAGCAGTGACTGCTCCATCGGCTGGCTTAGCTCCACCAGCTGCATAAGAAACGTGCTCTGCAATGATAACTATCTTAGAACGCTTAGTTCCATCTTGTGACCAACGCTCCTGGAACAGACGGCCAATAATGGAGATCTGAGAACCTTTTTTCATTTTGCCACCGGTAATTTGACCGTGTACAAATGAGGCGTTCTTTCCAATAAAGCCCTCTTTATCCTTGAGGTAATAGGTAACATCGAAGTATCCTGAATTAGATTCAGAATCCTTTTCAGAACCAGCGTAGTCCAACGCGATGCGGAACTTAGCTATTTTGTCATTTATTAACTCTGGGTCTGCGACAACACCAGCGGTAATGGTTGTTATATTTTTAGGATCTAACATTTTATTTCTTTCAGTATAGTTATTTATTGTTTTTCTTCGAAAGCTTCTCGGACTTGAGCCGATAGTCTCTCTAGATATTTGCATGCTTCATCTGCGCCTTGAACTGGGCCAAAGTCAATAGAAAGATATTCTACTAGACTTACAAACAGATTATAGATGCCAGATTTTAAGTCAACGATTATGTCAGTAGAAACATAGTCACTAACGTCGTCTATTAATTTAAATGAATTATCATCTTCGCTCATATTATACTCTCTTCGATAAGGCTTGGTCTATCATTTCACCAAGAAATTTACTGTCCTTATAGCCTTTGTCATAAAGTATGGAAATAATTGGCTTAGGGTCTATATAAGAATAAGTTATAAGTTGAAGATTTAAAACATCATTCAAATTATATATTCTATATTTATTCAAATCTCTTTTTGGACTAGGATACTTTTTATTTTT
>B570J29032_109958050_pt1 | contig 11389 bp, 9 predicted proteins | sample LakMenEpi16Nov12_FD_29032 | JGI IMG/M metagenome (IMG submission 29032)
TTATGTCCATTTGTTAGTTCAACACGAAACATTGCGTTAGGTAACGCCTCAGCAACAGTGCCTTCGATTTCGATCGCACCATCTTTACTTGCCAAGGATGAATACCTTCTTCTTTATCTCAATTGAACGAACAGGTTTGACCCCCACAAAAACCTGTGGATTTCCAAGAGGGCCGAAGGGAGATTCTAGGCGAGCCCCCTTATAAAGGGAAATCCGCATATTTGGCGCTATTGAGCCCGGCCGACACGCGGGGAAATAGTGGTGGCCACCACCTATTTCTTCTTAAATCCAGCCGGACACTTGGGTTTTAGGGCGGTCACATTTTTACTCGTTTTGCCTTTCACGCAAGAAATAGTTCTCTTTTGAATTAAGGGTTTCGGTGAAGCAGCTGGTGTTGCTTCTGCTTCTTGCGAGAGTTTTACCTTTATTTCAGGTGTTGAGAAAGTGAAACCGGCGGCAGTCATCTTCAACCAACTGTCTTTTTCGGTTATTACTGTGGTCGCAACCGAAGGTGTCCCATCTGAACTTGATACTTCAATCTTTGCCTGAATAGGGGCTGACCCAAAACCGTAAAGACAGCGTGCTACATCAGAACGTAAATTCAACTGGTAATAACCCTTAAAGAGATTGCCTTTAGAGTCAAGGTGAGATGCGCCAACTGTGTAATTTAATGACTGCTCGGCTTGATCAAATTTTGGTGGTCCATCGCTATATACGGCTGCGTTAGTTCCAATAACTCCAGTAAATCCTTTGCCCTGCACACAATTTTTGGAGTCAAATGGAAGTTCGCCTCTAATGGTTTGGGCAACCCAGAATGTGCGCATAGCAGCAGCTTTATCGTTGAGAAGTGGCAACCAAAGATTCATCTCATTTATTGCAGCGTCACCAGAGACCATCGACATTGTTAGTAAAGTCCTGGAGGATAAATCTGTCGTTGTGAAATCTCCAAAATTACGTGTGGTTCCACCTGCTCCCACCGGATATAAATCCTTTAGTTTTTGTGGAAGTTCTCCCCATTTAGCCCAACCGTAAATGGAGGGAACGCTTAATGGCTTTGCAGAGATCTCAACAACTTGCGAATTATCTGCTGCAGTGTTCATCACAATATCTGCATCTTTCATGCGACCATGCAGCCATCCTTGCACCGGCTGACTCAAGCGGACTTTAAGAATTACTGTCTTTTCTAAATCAAATGGCATTCGGTATCCGCATAAACCCTTTTGGGCAATCTGGCAGCCTTGTTCAATAAACTTCGTATTCCAACCACGTGATTCACCATCACCGCGTTTGGTTACATTGACAACTGGGCCTTCGTACTCTGCGCCTTGAATTTCCTTAATCGGCTGAACTGCTGAAAAGAATGATTCAAAATTCGATTTATTTGGATTCCTTGATAGGTCGAGATTTCCATTAACTCCGACACTGAGCGCATAAGTTTCTAATACCCCTTCACTATTAGTCAGAGTCCAACTGCTTGGGCCATATCCTGTTGGTAAAGACTTTGATTTATCACCTTCGAATACCGGGGCCGGTACCCAATTGCGTTGAAACTTTGCAGATATGACTGACCCGTCTTCATTTTTAATGCTAAATGAATCGATGCAGTCTGTATCACTATCATTTAAACATTTCGTGAAAACAGAGGCGAATGTAAGTACCTTAATTTCTGGCTTTTTACAGTCAGTAGCTTCGAGGGAATCACAGATATACATATTTTTTATGAAATCGCCTTTGGGGAAGTTGGTCATCCCAAGCAACGAGCTTGGTTGGGCATATTCAATTGAATTATCCGAGTTGTATCCCATCCATCCAGCTTCCTGCTTTACGGAAGGATAGAAATTCTCCTCAGGCGCATCCCCGCTTGCCATGGGAGAGAAACTAAAGAGAAAACCAAATAGGACAATGCCAGTTAATAATTTCTTCATTTCTTCTTAAATCCAGCCGGACACTTGGGTTTAAGGGCGGTCACATTTTTACTCGTTTTGCCTTTTACGCAAGAAATAGTTCTCTTTTTAATCAAAGGCTTTGGTGAAGCGGTTGGTTCAGGCGAGGCAGTTGGTGTCGCTTCAGCCTCTTGCGAGAGGATTACTCGAATAGTTGGAGATGAAAATGTGAAGCCTTTGGCAGAAAGTGTGATCCATCCATTTTTCTCACGAATTAATGTAGTGGCCACTTTGTTCTCACCATCAGGGGAAACAATCGAAACAACTGCCTGAATTGGGGCTTTTGAAAATCCATAGATACAACGTGCTACATCAGAGCGCAGTACAAGATCATAAGAGCCACTTGCAACATCGCCGGCCGCAGTCAGGTGCGGTGAAAGAACCTTGTAATCCAATGATCCTTCGGTCTTGTTATATTTTGGGGGCCCAGCGCTGTAAACAAGTGAGTTTGTTGTGACTATTCCTGCAAGTTTTCCATCACCATCTGAACAACGGGAAATATCAGAATCTTGTTCTCCATCTAACGTTCTCACATTCCAATATGATCTAGATGTAGTCGCTTTGTCTTTCACGAGCGGCAACCAGAAGCCGGCCATTTCAATTGCATCTTGGCCGGAGTTACCTGGCATAAAGTAGCCGCTACCTTCAGAAAAAATCTTATTGCCGCCAAGATATGACTTGAACTCTGCACTTAGTTCCGAGGTGTTTACTCGTTCGTACAGAGTTGGGACCTGAACAGGAAGTGCTTCAACGGTAACAATCTGACCGGCGCCATTACTTTGGACATCGATCTCAGGTTGGAAAATTCTGCCGTGGAACCAGCCCTTCATGCTATTGCCAAGCACAACTTTCAATCCGAATCGATATTCCTTAGGAAATTCTTGACCGGAAAAACAGATTCCCCCACCTATCATTACACAAGCATTTTTCTCTGCCGCAGGTAAATTAATGCTTGCACCCACGCCGCCACTTCTACTTCCATCTCTGCTGGGGTTGGAAGAATCAGAAGGAATTGCTTGTTGGAAATCTCCCACAATTTCTTTTATGGGGTTTATCGCTGATTCCATCGAGTTAAAGAAGAATTTTTCATTGGTAACTTTTGCACCCATGCTCTTCTCAAGCCATCCGTTGAGGTACGTCGATGCATAATAGAAATCAGTGCCACCTGAGTGCGTGATCCCAGGAATTTGCCAAATACCACCCTGACTTTTCCCTTGCGGAAGATTGTTCGTTTCACTTGCGGGATAGTTGTACTTATAGTCCGGTGTTGCATACTTTACGAATGTGCCTTCTGTCTTTGTGCCAGCCGCATCAAGTGCGTAAACACTTGAAATGCAATTCACAGTAATCGGTGAAATACATGGCGGAAGATGATTTAAGGCATTTATCGCGTTCCCTTTCGAACACGCATCATCAGTAAGAGTTGTACATAACGTCATGATTGCATCAACACCAGTTCCTACGGAACTCATAAGTGATGGCGGAGCAGTGATGAATCTCCAGCTTTCGGTGATATTAATGCCTTGAGTTGGCTGGGAAAGATCTGCCTTAACGGCAGCCGGTGAGCTAATTACTCCGCCAGCTAGTAAAGCAACAACTGAAAAGAGGAGTAGCGCTTTTTTCATTCTCACTATTTCTTTCTATATCCGGATGGACACTTTGGTGTTACTGCAATTACCGTCTTAATAGTTTTTCCTTTTATGCATACAAGAGTTGCTTTCTTTATCGTTGAAGCTTTTGCTGGTTTAGTAGCAGCTTCTTTTGCCTGAGAAAGGCTGACTCGAACTGTTGGACTAGAGAATGTGAAGTTATACGCGGCAAGTGTCAGCCAACCATTCTTCTCATTAACTAAAGTCGTTGCAGCGCTTGGCTCTCCGTTTTCTGATGTAATCGAAACGGTTGCACTGACCGGTGCTGCTGTGAATCCGTAAATACAACGGGCAACGGTTGAAGACATGATCAACTCATATGTACCTTTAAAGACAGTTGTACCATCTGCTTCAAGGTGCGTAGAGGCAACTTTGTAATCCAAGAAACCACTCTTGAACGTTGGTGGTCCATCGATATACATAGTTGAGTTAGTGGTCACTAACCCAGCTAGACCTTTTGCCTTATTAAGGCACTCGCCTACCTTGCCTTCACCATTTTCTGACATAGTTCCAATGCGCCATTCAGTAGGCATCGCAGAAGCTTTATCTTTTGCAAGCGGCAGCCACAATAGGAAGTTGCTCATGGCTTTAGAGGAAAAACTAGTATTGAGATGTTTGAAGGAAATATTTTGCATTCCACTTCGAGTTTTCTCGGACTCTGCAATCGGTAAGCCTAGGTTCTGTAGGGTCGGTGGATAATGGCGAGCTTCACCAAACCATTGCTGATTTTGATACGTATTCACGTGAATATCAGATAAGTCACTGCTCTTTGCCCATACATCTACAAGTGGAACAGTGATTGGAGTTCCTTTAACGCTGAGAGTCGTTATAGATCCTTCGCGCTTATAGTCAATAACGGCGCTACGCATACGACCGTGGAGCCAGCCAGAGAGTGATGTGCTTAAACGTAGAGAGAATCCGAAGGTAACATCTTTCGGCATTGTGTATGGAAGGGCACATTGTGTAAGTGAGGTTGAAATACAAAGCTTCGATGCCAATGGATCAATGTTCTTGGTCTGCGTAGTACCTACTTGAATACGCCCAATTGAATCGTATTTAGCAGTGTTTGTTTCAGTTGCTAAATCGAAAAAGTCACCTTCAATAATTTTGACCGCAGAAATCGATGCACCTAGTGATGGTGCCGGGAACACCTTATCTCCCTTGTTGCGCTGACTTGTGAGAGTGGTCTTAACTAAATATGAATCTCCCCCGGCATGTTTTGCATCAGGAATTGAAACCAAGACACCACCAGAACCTTGTGGAACATTGAGGCTCAGATTGCCTGCAAAAGCTTGCGGATTTTCCTTTGGAAAGACTGAAGCGGATTTCACTTCGAGCTCTTTGCCTTGCGCATCTGTCGCAGTAATCGCAGAAATACAATTGATGTCAGATCCACTTGAACATATTGGAAGAACTGCTCGGTACTTTGAAAAAATTGTGAAATCGCAACCAGCTTCAGAGCCGGTATTGCAGATTGCAATATTTGTTATCTTGCCATTTTCTTCGCCATTACTGGTTGTGAAGTTAAACCATGTTGATGCTTCGGTGCTTGCAAAGAATGATTCGTTAGCTTCAAAACCAATATATCCAGCACCTGGTGCTGTCAGTGGAGCCCACTGTTCTGGAATAGCGCTATCTGCGCGCGCAATTACTTGCGGGGTAATAAGGGTGAGTGAAACCAGAGTAACGAGTACTCTCTTTACGCTGATATTCATCTCAATCCATTCGCTCAAGTTTAATTTGGAGTGCTACCCCGGTAAGTAATTACTCACCGGGGTAGCGTCGCCTTGATTTATCTATAGTGAAGAAATATGGAGGTTACTTCTTCTTATAGCCTGATGGGCATACTGGGTTAGTCGCAGTGATTTTCTTCTGTGACTTTCCTTGTATACATGTGATTGTGCTCTTCTTAGCAGTTGCCTTTGAAGGCTTATATCCCGCCTTGATGCCAATCTTGAGCTTTGGACGTGAGTACTCGAAGCCAGCGATATCAATGATGATGTTTCCATTCTTCACAGATATTGCCTTAGTGAATGCCTTTGTAGCTCCACTTTCTTCAGTCTCAAGTGAGATTTCTAGAGCCGATGCAGCGTCGTTTGGATTTGTTAGTCCCCAAAGAAGCTTGGCATCAGATGTTGGAATGACCGCCTTATAGAAACCGCGGTTAACAGTTACTCCGTCAGGAGCAAAGTGTGGGGCCGCAACTCTCCATGAGAATGTCTTATCTTCATCGTTCCATACAGGAGTTGAAAGTTCGCAGACACCGTTAGATCCCACGAACATGTTTCCAGAAGTACCTTCGACTCCGAATCCACTCTGATCATCGTTTTGTGATAACGAAATCAACTGGAGTTGGCGAACGTTAGCCTTAGCAACGCCATCTTCACCTTTACACTCGGCTGTTTTCGCAGCAAGAGGAACTGTGACTGGGCTTCCTGAAAGCGTTACAGTATTGAAGTCCTGAGTTCTTTGAGTTTTCATGGTGACACCTGTTGCGATAGCAAATGTGACACCTGGAATCATTTCACCAATACGTAGCTTCAGAGACACTGTTAAATCAGCATCTAGGTTAACTGCGAACTTGTTATTTCCTGGCTGTCCTGCAAGAGCGACCTTGTTCTCTTTATCAACTACAACAGGAAGAACATCTGCCATTAACCATGAGCGTTGGTATTCACCAAGAGCTGATGACTTTATGTAGAGACCGTCATAACCAAGTGCATTGAGCCCGAGGCCTGCCCAGTTGGCATGTGTCCAACGTCCAAGAAGTGCCTTACCTGCTTCAACAGATGCACCAATTGCATCGGCATTCGCTGGAGCGAGTTCTGTAGTCGCTGTTGATGTATCAACATCTGGCTCGGTCTTCACGATTGGCACACCTGTTGGTTGACCAGCGATGGTCCAACCATTTTCCTGAGCTCCACGTGCAAGCCACATCGGAATAAACATTGGCTCTGTCGCACTGAATGTTCCAGCAGCAGCGTCGTATGTAGATTCGATTCTTGGGCGTTCCTGTGTTTCTGCAAGCTTTGAAAGGTCAACGAAGGTTGATGCTTTGATGCGTGCTACTTGGGTAGCAGCTTCTTGCGCTGTTGGCACAAACCAGAAGAATTTAACTTCGTTATCTACTACAAATACAACTGATCCCTTATAACACTCGCTAAAAGGCTTACTTACATTGGTAGAAGTTGCTGGATCCCAGCAATCCGTAGGATACGAATACGATTCGAGTGACTTATTAATGTCATATGTTTTTGTCTTTGGATCATACTTTGCACCTTGCTCTGGATGATTTACTGTTCCAAGGAGTGGAGTCAGGTCAAGAACCTGCTTTGCTGGATTGACCATTACTTCACGTTGTGAAGCTGGCATCCACCAAGCATTGTCTTTCACTTTATTGTTTTGAACGCGTGCAAGTGGTGCAAATACTTCACCTGTTCCCGCAGCCTCAGCTTTAGGAGCCTGGCCTGAAATAACATACTGAAGTGTTGTGCGAGCGCCAGATGCATTTGTTACTACAACTGATTCAATACAATGAACAGAAGTTGGAACAGCAGCACATGCTGGCCAATCTGCTAATGGAAGTTTGATCACTGCCGCATGAGCCGGAGTGGCTGCGGAGAGTGCTCCCATGACGAGCGCTAGGGAGCTAATCCCTGCGATTAATTTTCTTTTCACATTTCCCCCATATAGATATTTGGCAACCAAGAGGCTGGCGGCCATCTGCTTCACCGCAGCCTAAGGGGGAATTTATGCACCCTCTTGGTGAATTATCTGAGCTGGGCTAGGTACCAATTCCATTGCCAAGTGGCATTTTCGGCAATTTCTAGGCTCTCCTTGAACTCAGGGAAGGTATAGACCAAGAGCGCAGTGCCACCCGGCAGCACTGTCGTTGGGCGAGAGTCACTCACAAGCGGGGAGTGGCCGATAAAGATCGCAAGTGACGGTGAGGTGGAAATCAAATCTGCTGTCCGGTTTTCAACGCTTAAAACCCAGGTCATTGGACACTGGGCTTTGCCGCAACGCTCCCAAGAAATCTTGAGACCTGTCGCAGTCAAGCCTGCGAGTGTGTCGCCAATTCCACCGGCGCTACTAATTGCAGCAAGATCTCCAATGCTCTGTTCCCATGTAACCGGATAGTCAGATTGCAGGCCAACAATCTCTGGTTGCGTCTGCGCATTTGTTCCCGTCACACCTGAATCGTCTGAGACGGCAGTTGTTACGGTGAATCTCTTAGAAACTTCGTACATTCCAATACTCGCAGCCGAAATAGCAAAAATGCCAACAACTGAAATGATGGCGCGACGGATTCTTTGACGTCGAACTTTGGCAATAATGATGGGTGCAAGGTCACGATTTTCGTAGACACCCAGTGCCATCCATTGCATCTCGCGCTTAATCAGTGGATCTACATCACTCATTGTTTTCCACCACTTCCGCTATCACTATCTCTAATTGGTTTTTAGTACTTCCAGAAATCTCTTTCTTTGCAGACTTTTCGAGTTCCGGGACGAGTTCAATGTAAGCCGCGACCGCCGCTTTACCTCGAGCTAGATGGGAAGCTGCTGTCCCTGTTGGAATTTGCAAAACTTCAGCAACTTCTCGCAAAACCATGCCATGTTCATAAATCAAAACCAAAACCGCTCTCTGCGCCGCAGATAGTGTTTTCAGCGCAGCCTGAACTAATAGCCGCTGAGTGACATCTTCAGTTTGATCAACGAGATCACGGATATTCTCCGCAAGTTCCCACTGAGTTTCTTTCTCTTGTTGTCGCCGCAACCACTTACGTCGCATATCTGCGTGCTTTGAAACCATTACACGCATCAAATAAGCTTCAGGATTTTCGTGATCTCGGATTTTGCTCCATCGCTTATAGACATCTGCGAGAGCTTCCTGCAGTACATCTTCTGCATTTTGAGTATCGAAACAAATTACTTTGGCAGCACGTAAGAATGCCTTCTGGTTCTCTCGGAGCCAGAGAGTAAATTCAATCTGGTTCTGGCTGCTCATTTTGTCATTCTAAACGGGTTCGACTAAATAAGTAAGTCCGAAACTTCGATTCCCTGACGTAAAAGCTCGACTTTTCCCCCATCAAGTGACGTCAAAACAAACGGCTTACCGTCTGGGCAAATAACAAATGAATTCTCGAAGTGAGCCCCGCGTGACTGATCAGTTGAGACCACTGTCCAATTATCGCCAAGTACTTTTGTCTTCGCAGACCCACGAGTAATCATCGGTTCGATGGCAAGTGCCATACCAGGAATAATTTCGGGACCATTGCCAGCTTTACCAAAATTAAGTACGTGCGGTTCTTGGTGCATCTCTGTTCCGATTCCATGACCGCCATACTCTTGCAGAATTCCATAGGTGCCTTGCGAATTTACATATTTTTCAATTGCATGTCCGATATCTGTGAGTCGAGCACCATTTTTACCTGCTGCGATTCCAACCCACATTGATTCTTCACAGACATCCATAAGTTTTTGATCTGCTGGGTCAACGTTTCCGACTCCAATTGAGAATGCGGCGTCTCCATGCCAACCATCGATGATTGCACCACAATCTATAGAAACAATATCTCCGTCATTTAGAACGCGAGGGCCAGGGATACCGTGGACGATTTCATTATTTACAGATACGCAGATGGTTTTTGGATACCCGTGATATCCAAGAAAGTTTGAAGTTCCTCCACCACGCTTAATGTTTGCAGATGCAATAGCATCTAGTGCATCCGTTGTCATACCTACTTTGATATTTTCGCGTAGCAACTGAAGTGTCTGTCCAACTAACAAACCTGCACGGCGCATAACCTTGAGTTGCTCAAGGTCTTTGATTTGGATTGCCATAGGTGTACTCAGCCGTGAACGCGACTCAACGCAATGATTGCGCGATCTGTAATTTCTGAAACTTCGCCCTCTGCAGAAATAGTAATAAGTAAGCCCTCTGCGCGATAGAAGTGAACAATTGGCGCTGTCTGCTCTTCATACACAGATAGGCGCTTTGCAATTACCTCTTCTTTGTCATCTTCGCGTTGGTAGAGCTCTCCCCCACACGCACTGCACTTAGGTGACTCTGGAGAAGCAGGTGCTCCGCAATCTTTACATGTGCGACGTGAAGAAAGTCGCTTAATGATGATTTCGTTCTCTATTGCGAGTTCTAATACTGCCTCAAGTGGTGTGCCTTTTTCGGACAAGAATGTACGCAGAACCTCGGCTTGGACCGTGTTACGTGGAAAGCCATCGAGCAAGAATCCATTGACTACATCGTCGTGAGTTAGGCGATCTTTCACCATTTCATTTGTCACTGAATCCGGAACTAGTTGACCAGAATCCATGAAACTTTTTGCTTCAAGACCGAGTGGTGTACTTGCCTTGAGATTGGCACGGAAAATATCACCAGTAGAGATATGTGGAATCGAATAGTGCGCAGCTAGGAACTGAGCTTGAGTTCCCTTACCAGCACCTGGTGGACCAACCAGGACTAAACGCATTACTTCAAGAAACCTTCATATGAACGTTGCTGCAACTGGCTTTCAATCTGCTTAGCAGTATCAAGACCTACACCCACAACAATCAAAATCGCAGTTCCACCGAATGGGAAGTTCTGTGTTGCACCAAAAAGAACGAGTGCGGCGATTGGGATAAGTGCGACGAGTGCAAGATACACAGCACCCGGTGCAGTAATGCGAGAAAGTACATACTGAAGATATTCAGATGTTGGACGTCCCGCACGAATACCTGGGATAAATCCGCCGTATTTCTTCATGTTATCTGCAACTTCATCAGGGTTAAATGTAATTGCGACATAGAAGTAGGTGAAGAAAATAATGAGTCCTGCATAAGCAACCATATAAATTGGATGATCTCCAGTAACTAGGTTACGCGAAATCCACACAGCCCATGCTGCTTGGCTATTTGTGAAGTTAACAATCAAAGATGGGATGTACAAAAGTGATGATGCGAAAATTACTGGAATAACACCGGCCTGGTTTACCTTGATTGGAATATACGTTGAAGTTCCGCCATATGCCTGACGTCCAACCATGCGCTTTGCATATTGAACTGGGATACGTCGCTGGGCTTGCTCAACGAAAACAACCGCGGCAATAACGACGATTCCGACAGCGCATACAAAGATGAAGGCGAAGAGGCCCTTTTGTAGTCTGATTGACCAGAGTTGGCTTGGGAATGAAGCTGCGATAGATGTAAAGATAAGGATTGACATACCGTTACCAACGCCACGATCTGTAATGAGTTCACCTAACCACATGATTACAGAAGTTCCGGCAGTCATAACAATGATCATTGTGATGATTCGTGTGAAGGAAGTATCGGGAATGATTGGCAGGTTACATCCAGAGATTAAACGACCTGGTGTACGAGCAACTGCGATCAATCCAGTTGACTGCAAGACAGCAAGACCAATAGTCAAATAACGTGTGTACTGAGTTAACTTAGCTGTACCGGATTGACCTTCAGCTTTCAGAGTTTCAAAGCGAGGAATCACAACAGTAAGCAGCTGAACAATAATTGAGCTGGTGATGTAAGGCATGACGCCCAGTGCGAATACTGAGAGCTGTAGAAGTGCTCCACCCGAGAAGAGGTTGATTAGACCAAAAAGTCCACTGGTATCAGCTTGATCAATACATGACTTAACGGCTGTGTATGAAACACCAGGTGTTGGCACGACTGATCCAAAACGGAACAAGGCCATGATTGAGAGAGTGAAGAAGATTTTCTTACGAAGTTCAGGCGTCTTAAAGGCCATTCCAAATGCTGAAAGCATTAATCTTCTCCC
>B570J29032_109958044_pt1 | contig 11376 bp, 5 predicted proteins | sample LakMenEpi16Nov12_FD_29032 | JGI IMG/M metagenome (IMG submission 29032)
CACATGAATGGCAAGCAGCAAGGTTCATAGAGTTGGGGCCTTGGCCGTGTTCGCCAAGCTCCATACATACGGGGTCCGATGAGCAAAATTGAGCTTTATCAAGGGCCGCCTCAAAAACAAGGTCAAGTCGACCAGGAGTTCCCATTCGTACTAAGCCCCCCATGCTTCCTTCCGAGTCACCGGATGCCGTATAGATCAGTAGGCCGTTCATTTCTGCGTAACTTCCATTTGATGGAGAGCAGTAAATTCGTTCTCGGAGTGATGCTGCTGTGTATCCACAATCAAAGATCAACTGATTGATCAGGATGTGACTTAAGGTGTGAATAGCGACTAGGCGGGGTAAGAACGATGGGTCATTTACATTCGGGTAGGCCTCAGCATACGAAGAAGATTTTGAGAGAACTTCGAGTCTTTTCAGTACTGACTTTGATTGACTCCAATCCGTAAACCCCGGAGACGAGAAGTCCAGAAAGATTCCTTCTCCGAATACTTCGTAGGCTGGTAACCACCCACGGTCCTTAGTGGTACTTCTGCGTAACATTGACTTTTTCTGTGCAAGTGTTAGATCGGTTCGTGGCGCTATTCGACCAAATCCAGTCAATGCCCTCGTCTCTCTAAGGCGGTCTACAAGTGTGATTGAGGAAACTCTCTGTGAAATTGAAGATTGCGTATATTTCGTTAGGTCTGCGTCTCGTAACTTGAGCATCGTTGGCATCGTGGTCTTTTTGGAAAGCAAGACTTGATATTCCGGTGCTTTAATTCCAATTCGGCCGTCTTCGAGTACATCTTCACCAATGGGCGCAGTTTCCGCTGCAAGATGCAGGTAGGTCGCAATCGCTAACTCCAGGTCTTGGTCGCTATGACCTACAAGTCGAGCTCCAAGGCCAGCGAGACCCTTTAACGTACTGAGAATGACTTTAGGGTCCCACGGTTCGGGCAAGATGGTGGTGAGAGTTGTGATGCCTTGAAGCACGGCAGCATTTTGAATAGCTTCCATTACTTCGGGATTAACTACTGACTGTTCCCGCGGGAGGTACAAAGCACTTTCCACATATGGGTAGTAAATGTTCACGGCGCCTTTAAGGCCCCCTACGAGTTGCTCAGTGCAGCCGTTACCTGCAAATTGGTCTAACCAAGGTGAAACGCCTTTACATAAGTATTCAGATCCAGTTGAGTCGAGACGCTTTGAGAGGAACGTCTTCCCATCGGGGGGGTCGCTTCCTTCTGCAAATATTCCACTGAACGAACGAGATGCTTTACAAGCACATATAACGCGTTGGCTATCTAATGTGGGTCCACTGAAGGAGACCTTTAATGGGAGATCACAAGCTGGGTTAACGCTCTCGTGAACCCATTCACGAAATGGAAAATCTTGAATATGGCCAGACTTGCACATGGCGACAAAAGCAACTTGAACCAGATATCGATTGAATTTCCGGCCATCAGTCTCTTCCTCTGAGCATGGAATGCACTTCAGTAGTCCTCCTTGAGTTTCTGAACCATATGGCCGGGTGAGGGCAAAACACTTGGGGCAAAAATGCCAGCAAGGAAATCTCACTGCTGGGAGAACAATGCGCATGTTTTTGGTGTCTTCCTTTGAGAACCCCCAAGGCTCTCGATAGTCAGGGGGTCGCACAAAATGATCGACGCCTAGAGCTTGGCTAAGTCTCCATTCATCAGTTATCCGAAATTCTGCCATGTCGATTTCGGGTTGGGTGCTATCAGCCCAATGGTCTATACCGCACACCATTCCACTGATTCCCTCTGGCGATGTCTGAATAGACCCCACTCCACCTGGCGCTACAACCTGGCCTCTTCTTAACGGAAATTCGGTCATATGCTCTGGTCCATTTCGTTCTGGCGTTGAATGTAAATATCATTTATTCGGATTATGCACTCCGCGTCTACATTGCGCATGGTCATTGGTGTTTCCCAAGCAAGATTGGCTTTATCATCAGGTAAGTACGAGCCCGCTGAGTAAATCAATGGAAGAGAATCCTCGTCGTATGCTCCCCGCCAAACATTGCGACGCCAGTTGGTCCACTGTGTCCGACGTTTTTGTACAATCCGATCAAATTCTTGAAGCTGGTCTGGGTCGACTTTGAGCAAACGTTCTCGCAGAAGCTCAACAATTTCGTCGATCTTTGCATTCGGAACTGGCAATGGAATCAATCCGTTGTGAGATGTATTGCGTATATATCCAATGATTACAGCGTGTAAGGCTCTTTCCATCGCTGGAGTAGACCAAGGAGTAACACTTGTGGGTTCAACTTCGGCGTAGAGGCGTTGGTGATAGGAACGGAATTTTTCAAAATGCGATCTATCGCGTGGTCGTCTCGGGGGATACATCGTCACTACAAGTCCAGGACGTTCCTGCCACTTTCTTCCGACTCGGCCTGTGACCTGAATGTATTGCGCAGTTGTCTTAGGTTGACCAAGGATTGTCATGAGTGACAACCTTGGAATGTCAACTCCAACTTCAATGATATTTGAGGCTAAGCAGACATCGATCGGGTTGTTGTGGATATCTCTACTCAGTGCATCAATAGCTGAAGGCAATTCGGAATCCTTCTTTCGGCTAGTCAGCTCCTCAATATTGCGGGGGTATCTACGACTTCCTCCTCGAGGGATTCCTTTTCGCTCCCAGATTGATTTGAGATAGGCGCTGACGTTAATTTGCAAAAGAGTAAAGGTAGTTCCAATGTCCTGAATACGATTAAAGAAAGAGAGCAAAGTGTGCCAAGGATCCCTTTCTTTGTCACTTAACTCAGCAGGAGCTTGCAAGAGCGCTGACATGGTACGAACTTGCAAATCTTGAGCCGAACGCAGCGACGTTCCGAGTAGGCCGATGTATAGACGCCCGTGCTCTAGCTCAGTTGATCCCTTTTTTGTTGCATATTTTGCAAAGAATGAATCCTCTATGGAAATTCCGTGTGGTGGGAAAATGACTGCGTTATCTCGTGCGTATAAACGTTTAGTCTGTTCCTGAAAATTACGGATAGTCGCAGTTGAGCAAACAATTTTTGGCGCAACAAGTTGTTCCCTGCGTTTGTCTATACAGAAGTCTTCAAAGATGCTTTCGTAAAGCCCAACCATCGTGCCCAGAGGTCCACTTATGAGATGTAATTCATCCTGAATAATCAATGAGGGCGGGTCGCACTCACGTGCTCCACTTGAATCAAAACCAAATAGTTTGCTTATATGTGGAAGGAAGGCTACTTGAGCGAATTTATCAACCGTCGCGATAACCAGTGAAGGTCTTTGGTCGTAGATGTCATCATCGATGACCCACACAGGTAATGGAGTGTCGCTAAAGCCACATGTTTGGTCGATGCATTTAAACACAACTGTTTTTTCGTTTTTTGTGAAAGGGCTTTTCTCCTCTCGGAATGCTGGCCACCGGTTTCCGCCAGTCGCCCCCTCGACGCGCCCAAAATCTGTAGAACAATAGGGACATCTGGTTAAGAGAAATTTGTGATCGTCTTGGCGGAAAGTGTTTCCACTTATTCTGCGGAGTTCCGTAAGTGCTTCAGGTCGATGGAGTGGGGTGACAGTACCTCCAACCCAAACACCAATGGAGAATGGCGTACCCCCAATTTTTTTCTCCTTGCGAATTATCTCCATGCAACATATAAGACCAGCAGCGCGTGTGAATTGTTGAGTGGTTAAGAGTCTTAGTGTGTACCGCATAATCGCACCGACCTGTTGGTCTGTTTCAGTTATGCGTTGGTAGAAAAGTGAAAACGCGATTAACGCTTGGTATGCCTCAGTCTTTCCGCCACCGGTAGGGAAGAAGATGAGGTCTACGGTCTCTCGGTCATCATCGTCTGGGTCGATTGTTGAACATAAACTAGATAGAAGAAAGCCAATTTGAAAAGGGCGCCAATATCCGAGCGAAGATATGTTTTTGGGAACCCTAGGCTCGACTCGAAAAGCTTTAGTCTTTTTGTCAAGGGTTACTTTTCTTGATTCCGATGGAATTGTGGTTTGCTGCTTAAACACCGCTTCATTGGCCAATTGAAATGCACGCCTTGCGTTCTGGTTGTCGTCCAATAGTTTTCGACCCTTACGCATTCTTTCAAGATTTAGACGACAAAGTTGAATGTGGCGTTGAGAAGCTTCCTGATGTATCGCGGGAAGTAAACGTGCCTCGATCTCTTTCTTCAAGATCCATGCATCGTAGGCAAGAATAAGGTCGTCAAGACTTTTGAATTGACCTGCTTGAATCCCATTGCCAGCGAGGTCATTCATGGAAACTGCTAGTGAGTTGTCATTTTCATCAAAGATGTCGGGAGTTATGCTCGGCGCCTCATATGTTGGGAAGAAATGAGCCGAAATAGTTTGGACGATTGAAGCTTGTTGTTCAGTCCAAGATGCTGTGCAGCCGTGACCAATTGCAAATGTACGGTAGTCGCGGTACAACAATGCGAGAGATCGTGCCTCCGGGTCAGTACGAAGAAGTGCGCTGTCTTCCCGCTCTGGGTATGGAGGGAATGTTAGGTCAGTCCCATCAGCGCCACTAGAAACGACGTCAAACTCGGCCTGAAAAAATCCGTGAGTATTGCAGTTGTCTTTCGGGCTGTCATTCTTGAGTGCAATCGTCACGAACCGTTGAGAATGGTCGGGTCGTTTGCGTACGTACCCAAAAATATTAAGGGACAGTGGGTGAGGGTCGTTCGATTCAACAGTGGAAACTGTAAATCCTTTCTTTGAACCCTCAGCATCCTCTAGGTCGACTTTTGCGGTCAGAACGATGGGCCGCCTCACGTGCCACACCCGCGTAGAGAAGGCTTTTTCTTCGACAAAGTCTTCCTCCGCCTGGTCCAAGGATGATGCGTCAGAGGCGATGACTCCAGTTTGTTCTAGCTGTGTATTTTTTTCTCGCCTGTTTCCGATTAGAACGTTGAATGGTTGATAGTACGAACCACGGATAACCACCGATAGGTAACGTGCCGAGTCATCAACTACAAACGAGATCGCCGCAGACCGAGGGTCGCGCTCATTTGCTGTCGCCAAGTCGTAGTCACCACTCTCGTTGTCCATTATTGATGCTCGTTTGCCTCGGCCATCTGGCAATACTGCATCTCCTTGAATCGGCTCGTCTATTTCGAAAAGTAGTCCATGGTCTGGTTCCTCTTCGCTGACTTTTGCCCCCTCAGGGAAAAGCACACCCACGCCGTAGCGGCGCATGGGTGGCACTCTGTCGGTCAGAATCTCTTCGCCGGTCACGGAGTCAACCCATGGGCCCAATGCCAATTCGCGCGATTGGAAGCTGTTGGATTTAGAGGTATCGAGCGGTGACCCATGCGGGTCAGGGCCAACCATTTCGGCCTTTAGGGAATCGACTAAGAATTTACGCCCATGGTCCGACATTGTGCCCACTCTCATATGTGGGCGTCATATTTGCCCAATATTTAGGATTGTATTCCCATAAATCTCGCCAGTACAACTCGTGGAGCGATTATCACAATTTCCTCTATAGCGCGGGACATCCCCGTGTACATGAGGTCGATATCTGCTTCGTCAGGGAGATTGGTCAGGATGACGGCCTGCGCTTCTAGACCCTTGAATTTTCGAACTGTAGTAGACAGCACTTTTGACGGGCCATTATTCCACTTGATGTGGTCATTCGTTAGGGCTGGTGAGAATTTATCGGATACCTCATGGGTGGAGATCTCGCCCGTTAAACCAAGGATGACAATTTCTGAGGGCAAATAAGTTTTTGAGAGCCTGAGAAATTCACTTTCACATTGCTTCAATAAGTCAATATGTGAATCGGCGACGACGGTCCTTAAGTTATTGGAAGTTTCGGGAAGTCGAAATCCCAAGTACAAATCTGATTTCTGGGTGTACATCTCGATAGCTCCACCAATGCCTGGCCGATTTCGACAATTACGCGTTAATCGATAATTCCGAAAATTTGATAATTGATCTAGAAAATCTTGACGAGAAATGAAGCTTCCGAAATTAATTGCTTGGTTTTCGAAATCACCGAACATTCGAATTTTGGCTTCGCCATTTTGTTCGATGATTTCCCTAATAAGCTGAACTGCGCCGATAGAGCAAAAGTCTTGAACTTCGTCGATGATGATTGTGTCAAATTTGTCAGCAAAAGTCTTTCCCGCCCGTACGACTCTGGTCAGCTGGTCAAAATCATCTGCGGAGCTTGGGAAACTTAAAGTTGAAAGTGTCTTTGTCTGGGCAATGAACGAGTGCAATGTTCCACAATAAGAACCACTATCTCCAAGCTCGCTTCGTAAGAAATCGCCTAAGAGTCGGTTGAAACAGAGCACGATAGTTCTTTCCTCACGTGAGTGAGACCGTCGAGCCTCTTCAACTGCCAGCAGAGTCTTTCCTGTTCCTGCAGCACCTTCAAATAGAATTCTTGCTTCTCCTGCCATCGCGTCAATTGCTTCAAATTGCTCATCCAGGAAATTCTTGTACTCAGCTTCTCTCTGCTTGTGTAGATCTCGAGGGTCTACATAAATCTCAAAGTCTCCTCTAACTGCTGCCGTAACAGCTGAAACCAGTTCAGTGCTAGGCGGGTTACTTGAGGGGTCATACCATCTAACCGACGCACGTCGCTGAGGGTCCGCTTTCATTGCAGATAGCTCACGTAGGTTCTCATCTGCAATTGCAATCAATTTGGCCACGAATTGGTCTGCGCCCATTGACGATTGGTCAACGACTTGCCACTCTTTCCATTCCACAGCAGGTTCTGCAAATCTGGTATTTGTAAAGGCGACGGCACTTGAAAACGGAATTCCCTTGCCCAATAATCCGATTCGGTCTCGGAATGCGTACATTGCAGATTCAGCCTGTTCGAAAGGGCTACGGCGAGTGGGTTTTTCATTTCCGTACTCCCAATTTCCATTACTGCGTGCGACAAAGTCATGCGATTTTACTTCTAGCGCAATAATCCCTTTCGTTGGAATCATAATGAGGAAGTCAATTTCGCCCTTTCTTCGCACGCCATGGTCTGGGAGATTAAAGCTGTGAAGTACCGTCCAAGATTTTGTGAGTGGATGATTACTAAGAATTGAGAAAACGGTTCGTTCACCTCGTGGGGATTCTGTAGTGATATATGACGGATAAATGTTTGCCATATATCAATACTGCCATCTTTAGGTACGCAATATCTGAAGGTCGTAGACACTGACAAGTTGAGTCTCGCCAATATGTTCGATTCTGTAGACGCCGATTTGGCCACAACCAGGAACCGACCTCGTAAGGTAGCCATCTTCTTTCAAGGTCTTATCTGTTGGTGAAATGCTTCTGATAGACGCCTTCAGTCGGTTCATCGCTTCATTGCCAGCGCGCACGTGGAGTGCTCGTATTCTTTCCAAGTGTTTCCAAATCTTCTCTGCTTCAGTTGAAATAGACAAGAACTCGCACAACTTCAGAAAATTTGATTTGCTCCCTGGACCGATACGAGCTGCGTTGTATGCCCAATCAGCCAGATTATTCGTTGATAGCTCATACTCGTTTTCTAGTTTTGTACTTACTTGTCGAGTTCCACCAAGTTCCTTGATCTTGTTCTGAAGAAGGCTCTTGTATCGCAGTTGCGACGGACGGAGTTTTTTGGCACCAAGCTCGTCAGCAATCTCCGAAATCAAATTGTGACTGGCTCCTTTGGTTCGGAGGAGAAGAAAGTTGCTAGTTCGAAGATCTCGAACGCTGGTACGTGATACGTCAAGTTTGTCCTCGTAATCACGCATGAGTACAAACACGTTTGTTCGCGGGTCATCCTCAATGAATACATGGTGTCCACCAGATAAACCTATAAATCTCGCCAACACTTCCGTATCTGTGTCTGCTGTGTTCTGAAGCTTCGAGGAATGCTCGATTGAAGTCCATTCACTTTCGCCGTCTAGATCTTCGATTTCATTTGGGGCAACCATGGGCTGAGTTGATGTTATGACTCGAAGGGGATCTCGGTCTGATATCAGCCCATTAATTCTTACTGATGGATCCCCGAAACCGTACATAACGAAGTCGTTTTCTAAACTTTTGGGGTCGCGTGCAAATCGAAAATCTGGTTCCTGAAAATGTCGGTACGCAACAAATGAAGGGCTACCAATAAAAATCAGATGTTGTAATTCATCCTGATCGCTTAACTCACGAAAAGTGATCACATTTGTTTTGAAGTCTGGAAATTCTGAAGCTAGCCAACTAGATATCGTTTGGCGCCAAAATCCATCCTGAATCGCAATTGTGCTTCCATTGCGAACTAGCTCACGGAGCTTTATTGCGAGTTGATTACTGCTGGAGGTATGTAGAGCTACGGCAATGTCTGCGGCCTTTATCAATTGTTTACTGATGATTAGTCCCAGCCCTTCCTGGGCCAATGCCTTGATTTCCTCCGCGGCTGACTTCAAGTCCAGTGAATCGCTATTGAAGGGAAGTGGGAGGCCGGTTGTAAGGCGACGGAGTCGGAATACTGGTTTCTTGTACCGTTGAATAACTTCTGCTTCAGAGTCGTTATCTCTCAAAGCAATTCGTATTTCATCACAAATAGGCCAGAGGGACTCGACTTCTTTGTCACGAATTATGTGCATTCGGAAAATTGCATTCCGAAATCGACTGTATGCATTGTTGCTGGAATCAAGGCGGCTCACTTTGGCTCACTCCATTCCATGTACTCAATTCCGATAGGCAACTTCAGATGGTCAGGTCTGAATTTTGCAGGCTGTCCCTTTGTGGCGCGCTCTACGTCAAAGGAATTGAAAGAGTTCACAGACCCACTGTCCCACCGGTCCAGGACTAGAAGATTATCTACTGCGTCAATGTAGTTCTTTAGTTTTGGATAGGAGAGTTGTCCGTCGAATACGGCGCACATCGCTGTAGATACTTCGGTGACCTCCCAATCAGGACTGATGTAGTCGGTGAGGTAATGAGCAACTTCATTGACGTCGTCTACGCCTCGAACTCTTAGTAAGTCGTCTGCTGAGCCTGATGTCTTGCCAATCTTGAACTCTTGCGAGGTCAGGTCATCGCGAAGATTTGGACGGCCTGCGAGGCAGACGACCTTGGTGGAATTACACAGCAGGTCTTCGTGCCTCGTTCCAGCAAAGGAAGAAAAGAAAAGCTTATTGCGAGACATTTGGCGTGGATTGACGAAAGGGTTTCCAAAGTATTCGGAGAACTGAAATTGTTTAACCATTGCCAGAGTTCGCCTAGTCGGTTGCTGGCTGCCGCCCGAACTCAGTCTCGAGTGTGTGAATGTGGGGCCCATGTCTGATTTCAACCAAACCGATTTGTCGTCAATATGTTTGAAATAGCCAAAAGCTAATTCACTTCCATCTCTTGTCACTTTCCAAGTGATTTGGTCGTCGAAAGAAAGGTCCGCAATGTCAAATTCATCAATCGAAGCAAGAACCGAAGGAATCGATGCTTCCAGATAACCGATTGAGAACAAAGCGGACACCATATTTCGGTGTGGGACACTTACAAGTCTCCAAGTCTTCAGCCCAGGTTTGCTGTCAAGTGCGCTGATGCGTCCCAAGTCCAAAAAAAACTGCGCCCATTCGGGTAGAGGTTGGCCATCGAGCGTCAGAACCGTCGACCACTCTCTCGAATTCAGTGATGATTTTCCTTCTGAACCGCCAAATAACCATTGGTCGAGGAACATGAGTATTGAAGATGCACGACGCTCACATGTCGCGGGTGCCAAGCTTGTACTCTTCTGCAGGAATTCCGAAATCTGCTGTCTAGATGGACGGGTCGAAGGGAAAATCTCCACAATCTTCACCAAAAGCGGATTCGAAAATAGAGCAGATTTTAGAAGTTGATTTCTGTGCTGGCGATTTGATGTGGACTGCAATTCTTCTGCAAGAGCAGTTGCAATATAGGTAGAACCACTTATCTCAACCAGACCAAATAGCTCCGCTGCGCGCGCGTAGTACAGGGCTTGTCGCTCTACAAATTCCCCTCGTCCAGCTGCTCTTAGTACATCATGAATATCCGAGAGTGAAAGCGGACCAGTCGAAGCCATTTCGGCTATTCGAAGCACTAGTTCCGGGCGGTTTGCCTGCGGGACATGAGAATGGTCGAATGACATCTGAGCAAGTTAGCCGAAAAACTCTGCTTTTCTTTCTGTCAGAGTTATCTTTGGAATTGAAGCCTTCGTATTTCTGAATTCGGATTAATTGGGAAGGAAACTCCCAATATCTCGGAAGTCTTTTGTCGCGATATCCCCGAGGCAGCGATTGAGCGGTTAGCAGAAAGCGAGTAAAGCGTCAGGCCTCCTGACCCGTAGATCTCGCAAGTCTTTTCCGTAAATGAGTTGGAAAGAATCACATTTACACCACGATTCGTAAGATTGTCAATGCAGTCCATTAGTTCATGATGATCATATTCCGTGAAGTCTTCTGAAGAATACCTCGTGAATGATGCAGTAGGTGAAGTTGGGATATATGGAGGGTCGAAATAAACAAGGTCACCGACGCTGGCGCTAGATGTTGTGTCCTCGAAAGAGCCCTTGATGATGTCGACAGAATTCAAGAAGTTGCTTGCGGAACGAAGAAGCGGTTCATCACAAATTGTTGGGCTTGTAATGCGACCGTAGGGGACGTTGAATTTTCCTTGTGAATTAACACGATAGAGCCCGTTGAAACAAAGTCGATTCAGGTAAATGAACCTTGCCGCGGCTTCAATACTTTTTGGATCGTATTTCGAGTTTCGTATTTTGTAATACGTTTTTTCGTCTATCTTAAATTTTGAACTTTTCAACAATTTGATGAGTTCGTCAATTTCGTCACGAATTGAGGTGTAGACATTTACAAGCTCGTGGTTTTGATCTCCAATTACAATTTGGTTTCGCCGCAGATATGCGGATCTGGCAGGCCCAAATTGACCAGATGCTAGAGAGAATGTGAGTGCACCACCTCCAATAAATGGCTCATAAAAACTGTTTTTACAGAGATTGAAATCCTTCGGAAAGATGGTGTGCAGGCGGTCTAGCAATTGCCGTTTGCCACCAGCCCAGCGAAGAAATGGTCTCAAGCCTGTCGACACGTTGTCGAGGGAAGGGCTTGGGAGCATTTCTTCGGTAGTGGACACATGTCAATTATTGCCGATGGCTGTGGTGAAGTTGTGGTCACTCAAGAAACCTTGTTATTGCCCATTAGCGCGCCAGAGGTTGCGGTCTAGCAAAACGCCGGCACCAAGGTCGGTGTGGCCCTGCAGTACGTCCCACACATCAAGAAAATTCCGCACTTCTTCAATGTCGTGCACTCGATAAATACCAGCACGGGTGAGTGTGAGCGTGTGGGCAATTGCTGCCAATGTGCCACTGAGGCGTTCGCGTGGTGGTCTACCTGTAATGGCGCCGATGAAGTCTTTACGAGACACAGGGAACAGAACTGGTCTGCGGAA
>B570J29032_109958045_pt1 | contig 11376 bp, 10 predicted proteins | sample LakMenEpi16Nov12_FD_29032 | JGI IMG/M metagenome (IMG submission 29032)
CCACTTTTCTTTTTCATCGTGATTTTATGGAATACCATGCTGATCGATTTGAGGATTTTTCGTTGCTAGTTTTTGAAGGAGAGAATTTAGTTGCATTACTTCCTGCCAATAGAGTGGATCATACCATTTTTTCGCATCAAGGGTTGACTTATGGTGGATTTGTTTTTAAAGATGATTTGGTTATTTTTGAAATAGATTTAATTATCGCTGAGGTTATTTTATATTTAAAAGAAAATCAAATTAAAGAGTTTAGTATTAAAGAAATTGTTTCTATATATTTAAGAGAAAGAAAGATGGAAACACAACAATCACTTATAAAAAACGGTGCTGAATTGGTTGAGGCGAAAATGAACTTAGCTATTGATTTTAATTCAAATTTTAAAGTATCTAAAAGTAAACTAAAACACTACAATAGAATTAAATCAATTGGTTTGTCGATTAGAAATGAAGAAAACTTAACTGATTTTTGGAACAAAGTCTTATGCCCTAGATTAGAACAAAAATTCAACGTAAAACCTGTTCATTCTTTGAAAGAAATTATAGGTTTGAAAAATAAATTTCCTGAAAATATTTATCAATACAGTGTTTATAAAGATGAAGAAATACTAGCAGGCATTACTGTTTTCAAAACCAATACAGTTATAAAATCTCAATATGGCGCTACAACTGAAAAAGGTGAAAAATACAGGGCTTTAGATTATCTTTACATTACCTTAATTGATAAATACAAATCACAATTAGATTTCTTTGATATGGGAACAGTTAATGATAATAGTGAATTAGGTTATAATTTTGGACTTTTAAATCAAAAAAAAGAGTTAGGATGTGACCTTTTTGAACAGAAATATTTTAAAATTGTTATTTAATTTCATAAAATAAGACCATGAAAATCTCATTTCAAACGAAAGATGAAAGCAATAAAAAGCAACTGGATGATTTTTTGAAATTATCAAAATCGGATCGCATTTATAGTTTTATAAGATTGTCTGAAAGCATACCTTAGTTTCCAGTAAAAAATAAAGTAGATAAAAATAAGGACAATTTTATCATTTATATTAAACCCTAATTATATAATCCAACAGACCAAAAGAAATACTAGATATTCAACAACTTCGACTAATAAATGGTAGATAGCTTACCACCAAACATGATAAAATTCCTCGATTTACATAAAATTAATTTACCATATCAAGCTGCATTTCAAGAGAAAATGCAACAAGTTCTTGATAAAGGTTGGTTTATTTTGGGCGATGAAGTCAAAGCATTTGAAAGCAATTTTGCTGCTTATTGTGGAACCAAACATTGCATTGGTGTTGGAAACGGTTTGGATGCGTTAGTTTTAATCTTTAAAGCATACATTCAATTGGGGAAATTGCAAAAAGAAGACGAAGTTATTGTTCCTGCCAATACTTATATTGCTTCGATATTGGCTATTCTTCAAGCTGATTTAGTGCCTGTTTTGGTGGAACCAAAAGTTGAAACCTACAATATCAACCCCGATTTAATTTCTAATCAACTAACACCTAAAACCAAAGCTATTTTAGCTGTTCATCTTTATGGACAGTTGGCGGAAATGGAAGCTATCAATGCGATAGCAAAACAATATAATTTGTTAGTAATTGAAGATGCTGCTCAAGCTCACGGTGCAATCTCAAATCTCAAATCTCAAATCAAAAATCAGCAATCATGCGCAGCATATAGTTTTTATCCAGGTAAAAATTTGGGTGCGCTTGGCGATGGTGGTGCCATAACAACGAATGATGACGAATTGGCAAAAGTGCTTTTTGCGATACGCAATTATGGTTCGGAGCAAAAATACCATAACCAATACATGGGTGTAAACTCTCGGTTGGATGAATTGCAAGCCGCATTTTTGAATGTAAAATTGCCTCATTTGGACAGCGATAATGAATTGCGTCGGGTCATTGCCAAACGCTATTTGGATGGAATCAAAAATGATAAAATTATTTTACCAACTTGGGATTACACCCAGAATCATGTGTTTCATTTGTTTGTAATCCGAACGGAGAACCGTCAAGAATTGCAAGCATATTTGAAACAAAACAATATCGAAACCCTAATTCATTATCCCATTCCGCCACACCAGCAAAGAGCTTTCCCTTCAGAAACTTCGGGATGGAATACTGTATCATTTCCCATAACCGAAAAAATTCATAACGAAGTGTTGAGCTTGCCTGTAAGTCCAGTAATGATAGAGGATGAAGTAGATAGTGTAATTAATATTGTCAATTCATGGAAATATTAATAAAATCTTTCAATAGACCTTATTATTTAGACAGATGTTTGCAAAGCATATATTTGAACTGTAACACAAATGATATTCCAATTAAAATTTTGGATGATGGAACTCCACAAAAATATTTAGATAAACTCAAACAAAAATACCAAAAAATTATAATCTTAAAATCACAATGGTATAATCAGAAAGCTTTTTTTTGCCAAGATGGTAAACAACCAGAGATAATGAAAATACCGATAGAATTTTGGATAGAATCTATAAAAAATTCTACTAATTATTTTTTATTACTAGAAGATGATATGTGGATTAATCAGAAGATAGATTTATCTGATATCTTTAGTGAGGCAAAAAAAGAAAATGTATCTTTCTTGAAACTTTTTTGGATTGGGAATTCTGATTTACTTCAAATAAAAAAACCTAGAAGGAAAAAGAATTTTATTTTATATGAGCCAACATTATATACTAAACATCCGATTTTGTTTTATATTATTTTTTATAAGTTCGATTTTTTTAAAATCCGTAAAGTATTTCGATTTTTTAAAATATATACTTTAAAAAAATTTCTAGCCTATTATTCTATTTATTCTGTTGCAGGGATGATTTTTAATCAACAATATTTTCTATCGCTTTGGAAGAATCATGTTGCTCAAATTGATGAAAGTTTACAATTGTACAATGCACTAAAACAATATAATAGTAATAAAATTGAATATGCTCATACAAATAATGAAATTGTAACTCAAGGAATTCTCTCCTCTGCTACAAATCAATTTAAAGCATTTGAAAATAATAAGGTAGATATGTTTTTTTTTAACAAGATATTAAATGAAGCTTGGTATAATAATGAATTTGATCCTCAAAAAAATTATCCAAAAGATTTAAGTATTGATGATATTGAGACTATAATAAACAATAAAACTGGTAATACTTTTGATTCGCAAATTTGGAAAAACTGGGTAGATAACTTTAAAAAACAATACACAGATTTTGGTTGTATTGTAGAAAATTAAATGGAAATTGAAAAAGAACAAAGTTCTCACGAAACCATTCTAAAAGCTACAGGAATATTAGGTTCCATTCAAGTAGCAAAACTATTGGTTGGGGCTATAGGGGCTAAATGTATAGCTGTTTTTTTAGGACCAATAGGTTTTGGAATGGTGGGGTTGTTAAATAATATGCTCGCTATAATTGGTTCATTAACTAGTTTTGGTACAAATGTTTCGTTATCCAGAGAAGTGACTATTGCCAAAACATTAGAAGACAAAAATAAGATTGCCAATAAATTAAGTTTTTTACAAAAATGGTCTTTATATGTTGGTATTTTCGGTGCTATAGTAACAATAGTATTTTCGCCATTAATAAGTAAATTAACATTTGGTACGACTTCTAAATACTATTGGTTTTTGATAGTGGCTGTAAATTTTATTTTTTTGAGTTTAACAAACTACAGAACAGCTTTACTTCAAGGTCATTTCAAAGCTAAAAGATTAGCAATTTCAGGATTTATTTCATCGTTGCTTATTACATTAATTTCTATACCCCTTTATTATTTTCTAAAACAAGATGGTATTTTACTAGTAATAATTACATCTGGGATTGTTGGATTAGGGGTTATGTTTTTTTATACTAGAGATATCTCTATTAGCAGTAATAAAGAGTCTTTTTTTGATTCTTTTAAACAAGTTAAAGAATTAGCCAAAATGGGTTTTTTGCTCTCTATAAATGTCATTTTTGGGTTGATTTGTTCTTATATTGTAAAGTTGTATTTAAATAGTAGCGGAAGTAATACTATTATTGTGGGTTATTATGAAGTAAGCAATGTTATTTTGGTTTCTTATGTTGGTATTATTTTTACTGCAATGGGAACAGATTTTTATCCAAGATTAACAGCTATTCATAAAGACAAAAATAAAGTGACTCAATTTGTAAACGATCAAATTGATATAGGGCTCTTGCTTGTAACACCATTAATTATTTTGTTTTATATAGTTTCCCCCTTTTTGATAACTATTCTATATTCTGAAGATTTTATAAGTGTACAGTTGATTTTAAAAGCTGCACTTTTTGCAGTAATTATAAAAGCTATAATATGGCCTCTTGCATTCATTATTTTGGCTAAAGGCGAAAAAAGATTATACTTCAAACAAGAACTTTTAGGTGATTTTTTGAATGTAACCTTAACTTTACTGATGTTTCAATATTTAGGGTTGAAAGGTATTGGCATTGCAATGGTATTTAATTATACTATATACGGTATTTATGTTTATAATCTTTTGCGTAAAAAGTTTGAATTTTTTGTTAAAAGCGAAACTTTAAAAATAATAATAGTTTCTTTGACACTTGGACTGGCTTCATGCATAATAGTATTTTTTGATGATGTATTACCTAATTACTTATTATTATTTGGATTACTTGCAATATCCATAACCTATTCTTATTTTCAATTGTCAAAAAGGATAGATTTCAAGCTTTTATTTTCAAAAATTAAAACAAAAATAAAAGGTGATAAATAATTCAAACCGTCCTTCAATTCTTCCACTTACAGGAATTAGAGCCATTGCGGCCTACATGGTTTTTATTCATCACTACAATCCCTTTTCAGAGGCAAGATTTGGACATACTTTACACTCCTTTTTTGGTCAATTTCATATTGGAGTTACGATTTTTTTTGTTTTGAGTGGTTTTTTGATTTGCTATAATTATTATGAAAAAGAAGTAGTTTTCAAGGACTATTTAATCAAGCGATTTGCACGAATTTATCCGGTTTACTTTTTAATTACTTCGCTAACGTTTGTCTATTTTCATTTTTATTTTTCAAAAGGTATTGCCATTGATGTTCGCGATTATTTGTATAATATCACTTTTCTAAGAGGTTTTTTTGATGACTTGAAGTTTACAGGAATTGCTCAAGGTTGGTCGCTCACTGTGGAAGAAGTTTTTTATCTCTCAGCACCAGTATTCTTTTTGTTGCTCAGGAAAAATAGAGTATGGTTGATAGCACTTCCTGTTTTATTCATGTTGTTAGGTTGGATACTATCAAATTATGTTTTTAGTAATGTGCCATTGGGTTTTATGAACGATAATTTTTTCGTACTTAATTTTACTTTCTTTGGTAGGGCAATTGAGTTTTTTTGCGGCATTGGTTTGGCGATTTTTATTTTAAATGGAAAGCAAATTTCTTCTACCAAATTTGTTACTTATTTTGGCATAGTTAGTATAATTATGTGCCTATATCTCTTAACTATTTTTAATATAGAAAAGAAAGATGCCGAAGGCATAATGGCTATTACTATCAACAACTTACTATTACCATTATTTGGTATTGTACCTCTTTTTTGGGGATTAACTAAAGAGGAAACCATTTTTTCTAAAATTCTTTCCAGCAACCTGATGTTATTATTAGGAAAAAGCTCTTATGTTTTTTATTTAATCCATATGGGCATTTTTGTCGTGATTTTGAATAAAGTATCGACTAATGGTTGGTTTCAGTTTATAGTGCTCAATATAATAGCCGTGGTTATTTTTAAGCTAATTGAACATCCGTTGCATTTGAATATCAAGAAAAAGTTTATTCGTTCTTAGTTACTTGAATACTTTTTCAACCATTTTCTCCAAGCAATTTTTATCCGCAAACCAATGTTTTTAAAGAATAAGTCATAGTTTTTATATTGCCACGTAGTAATGATTTCGTGATGAACTCGTTTTTGCAGTGCTGAGTCTTCTTCTTTAGTTTTATTGAGAGCTAAAGCTTTTCTAAGAATTATATAGGTTGAATGATTAAGCGCACTGTTTTTTTTATAAAAATGGGTACTCATCGAATTATGTAATACTCTTTTTTTTAAAAGTACTTCATCAATAAAATCAAAATTATAAACCCGTGATGCTCTTATCCAAAAGTCTAAATCTTCATAGGATAGGGTTTCATCATAACCGTTTAGAGCGCTATAGACTTCTTTTTTTATCATCGATGAAACAGTGCACATGGCATATTTTCCGCCAGCCAATATTCTTTTATATTCATTACCACTAGTTCTTTTATCAATTAGTTTGCCGTTGGCATCTATAGGGAAATACGTTTCTATAAAGTTTCCGTTTTCATCAATCATAGCCGCATTCCCATATACAATACCAACATTTTCATAAGTTGAAGTAGCAAATTGATGCAATTGTGTTGTGACACAATTTTTTTCTAATACATCATCAGCAGCTAAATCTATGATATACTCGCCTTTGGCTAGTTGCAAACCTATGTTGAAAGTTTTGGTATTACCAAGATTGATAGTGTTTTTGATAAAGGGTATGTTAGGATGTGAAACCAACCATTGCTCAATAATTGCTGCAGAGTTATCAGTACTGCAATCATCCAAGATAATGAGTTCGATATTTTTATAGTCTTGATGTAGAACAGATTCTAGAGTTTCAACCACATAATAAGCGTGATTATAACAAAGACAAATAACGGTTACTGATGGATTTTGCTGCATTTTGCTATAAGGTTGCTACATTGAAATTATAATCAATCAATAAAAGCATTAACTTGATTTAATTTCTATTTTTGTTTTGAAGTAAAAATAAACATTTATTTATCTTTTACAGAGTAATCAATATAAGTTTTATGTCAAATCAAATAGATGCAAATTCTATTGTACTTAATAAAGAAAAACAGTATTACAAAATACTATTTGGTATTGCTTTATTATCCATCTTGATGATATTATCATTAAGCTCAATTTCCTTTTATAATAATGGTGATGATTTTAGTTTTCTGAATGAACTTAAAAAAAATGGTGTGCTCAACAATGCTGTCATTGGTTACAATACTTGGGATGGAAGATTTTTATCGCTTACATGGTTGTTGCAACAAGTTGCTTTTGTTTATTGTTCTGTGCAAACTATGGTGTTTTTTTGGAGTTTGTGTTTTCTTTTAAGTGGTTTTTTGCTTTTTTATAGTATTAGTAACGAAAGTACAATTGGAAAAATAAGTCAAATGAAAAAGACATTTATTATATTATTTCTTACTTTGTTATTTTGGCTTGGTTCTGTTACTCATTTTTCTCAAACAATCTATTGGGCAACTGGAGGTGTTTATTCTTTTAATTTATTTATAGGTGCGCTGTGGATTGTATTGTTCCTAAAATTTCAAAAAGAGGAATTTAATAAATTTCAAAAAGGACTTTATGTATTGTTTTCATTAATAGTTGGTGCCACAACCATAAATCTAGCCATTGGTTTAATAACCTTGGTATTACTAACCTTATGGATAGATTATTTATCTAAAAATAAACAGAAAAACAACTTTAATTTTATGGTTTTGGCTTTGCTCACCATTGGGTTTTTGTTTATTTTGGTAGCGCCTGGAAATTTTGTTAGAGCAGCTGAAATTAATAAAATGAATGGGCAAAATGAATTGAGTTGGAATGTAATAAGTAATTACTTTTCTGTTCTTTTTTTATATTTAAAATGGTCTTCCATACTAATATTTTTATCAGTTTTGGGTGGAATTGTTTTCATTTGGATGACAAATCGAAATATCGAATTTAAATTCAAGTATAGTCTATTGGGGTTTCTAAATCAAACCAAATGGTTGTGGGTGGCGCTGAGTACGATTACGCCATTTGTAGCCTTGCCAACAATAGCTTCGCCACGAACAGTAATTTATTTTATGTATTTTCTAATAATCTTTATAGTGTTGATGTTTCTAAATTTTTCTAAAGAGTCCTCTGTGAATACAAAGTTGTTAAAACAAAAAAGTGCTATGGCATTTTTTATGTCTTTTATAATCTTAGGAATTTCAATTTGGTTTATTGGGTATAATTTTGAAAAAGGAATTGTCCTGAAAAATGCTATTGCAGAAAGAGATGCTTTGCTACAGGAGTCAAAAAATAAAATCGTTTATTTGAAGCCTTTAAATCCTAATTTGAATTCATTTTGTTATAAATTTATTGATTATGAAGTTGGTCCAAATGACAAAACCAATTGGATTATTGAAAATTTAGAAGAATATTATAACACTAAAATTGTAATTGCAAAATAAACCATGCCGCAGAATAAAACATACAAAATAGCATTAATTGGCTATCGGCTAAGCGCTGGTGGTAGCGATAGAGTCATGGCTAGATTAAGTGTTTTTTTTGAACAAAATAATATTGAAATTCACAATGTTATTGTTATTGACGAGGTTGCTTATCCTTATGCTGGAAAACTCGTGAACCTTGGACTATTGAAAAATGAAACCAATGGTTACTTTAATAAATTCAGAAGATTATTGGCGTTAAGAAGTTATTTAAATCAACACAATTTTGATTATATTATTGATTTTAGATTTAGAATCAAACCTTTGCAAGAGCTCATCATAGCAAGGTTTGTTTACAAATCGAAAACTGTTTTTACAGTTCATAGCTATTTGATAGATCATTATATGCCCAATTGGTCTTGGCTGACAAGATTGATGTATAATCAGTCCTATGCTGTGGTTGCAATAACTAATCAAATGAATGAACTAATTACTAAAAAACATCAATTGAATAATTTAGTTACGATTTATAATCCTATTAGTTTTGATGAAATTGATTCGCAAAAGGATGTTCCAATTGCTCTAGATTATCAATATATCATTGGAGTTGGTCAATATGAAAATCCGATTAAACAATTTGCGCAATTTATTGAAACCTATGCGAAGTCCAATTTACCCTCGCAGAACATTCACTTAGTCATCTTAGGTGTTGGTGATAAAGCATCTTTATTGAAGCCAATTGCCGAGAATGATTTAGAACATAAAGTGCATTTATTAGGCTATCAAGAAAATCCATTTCAATACATTAGCAAAGCAAAATTCTTAGTGTTGTGTAGCCAAAATGAAGGAATGCCCAATGTGATTTTAGAATCGTTAGCTTGTGAAACACCAGTTATAGCTTTTGATTGTCCATCTGGTCCTAGAGAAGTAATTACTCACGACAATGGAATTTTAGTAGAAAATCAAAATTGGGAAGCGCTCAAACACGCTATGGAAAATATGATAACGAATAAAAACTTATATTTACATTCCAAATCAAACGCAAGAAAAAGCATCAATACATTTGAAATTAACACCATAGGTCAACAATGGCTTGATTTACTAGAGATAAAATAGCATAATGAATATAGAAATAATCGAAATTCCTAAAATAGAAGATACCAGAGGAAATATTGCTGTCATTGAAAAAGATGTTATTCCTTTTGAAGTTAAAAGAGTTTATTATCTCTATGATATACCTAGTTCTGCTAGCCGTGGTGGACATTCCCATATTAACCAATTAGAGTTTTTAGTAGCACTTTCTGGAAGTTTTGATGTGGTTTTAAAAGATGGGTTGAATATAGAAAAAGTCACGTTAAATAAACCCAATAAAGGTTTGCTTATTAAAACCAATACATGGCGCGAATTAGAAAATTTCTCTTCAGGTTCTGTTTGTTTAGTCTTAGCTTCAGATGTTTTCGATGAAGAAGATTATATTAGAGATTTTGATTATTTTTTAGCTTCTAAAAAATGAAAATTCTCTATATAACTCCAAAAATTAATAACGAAGGCGGAGTTGCTCGAGTATTATCTATAAAGACAAATTATTTAATTGAAAAGTTTGGCTATGAAGTTGGAATTATAACTCAAAATGAAGGAAATCGTGATTTTTTTTATGATTTTAATTCAAAATTAGCTTTGTATGATATTGAGTTAAGAGGTACTTTTTTATCATTTTTATTTCAATATATTTCTCAGGTTAGTAAAGTTATTAATCGATACAAACCTGATTTCATTGTTATTACTGACAATGGATTGAAAGGTTTTTTGTTCCCTGTACTGATTAAAACAAATATTCCAATAGTTTTTGAAGTACATGGTTCTAAATTCAATCAGGAGAATCCAATCGGAAATTCAGTTTTTTCAAAAATCAATTCAAAACTCAACTATAACCTGAGGAGTTATGGTATTACAAAATTCAAAAAAGTAATAGTTCAATCGCAACAAAGTGCTTCCGAATGGAATATTGAAAATATAGCAATAATTCCTAATCCACTTTCTTTTCAAACCAATTCATTAGCCGAACTGACTAATAAAAAGATGATTTTTGTAGGTCGCCATTCTTACGAAAAAGGGATAGATCGGCTTTTGGAAATTTGGGAATGTGTTTCTAAAAAATTTCCCGAGTGGAAACTTGATATTTATGGAAGTTCAAATTTGGAATTTGATTTTTATAAGTCGGAATCTATATCCAACATTACTTTTTATGAGCCAATTTTAAATATTCAAGAAAAGTATCAAGAGAGTTCTATATTCCTTATGACTTCACGTTTCGAAGGTTATCCTATGGCTTTGTTAGAAGCTATGAATTGTGGTTTACCAGCAGTTTGTTTCGATTGTCCAATTGGCCCAAGAGCAATTGTCATCAATGAAGAAAATGGACATTTAGTAGAAGATGGAAATAATGAAGCCTTTATCGCTATTCTTACTAAATTGATAGAAAATAAAGAGTTAAGGTTAAGAATTGGTAAAAACGCACATCAATCAAGTGTTGAAAATCATAATTTAGTCTCTATTATGAACCAATGGAATGCTTTGTTTTTATCTTTTAAAGTCAACTAGCTTTTTTGTTTATAGAGCAATAATACCCCAACTTATATATATCCAACAAGAATAAACTAGGATGATTGGAGAATAAATTAGCTTCAATTTTTTTATGGAATGTAGTATAAAAAAAACTGATTAATCCACTCAGATGAAGATTATGAATGGTTTTATAGGTTTTCAAAATTCTATTATCTGAAGGTAAAAGCAAACCCAATTTTGAAATTAAATTAAGATTATCCAATGACTGATGAATTTTTTTTAGGAATAATTCCGACGTTTCTAGATTAAGATGATAGGTTGGATTATCAATATGGGTTATCTTAATTTTTTTTTCTTTTAATTGTTTTGCCCAAACTACATCTTCATATCCATAGTTGGTAATATTTTCATTAAATGGATTTGATTTAAAAATGCTTTTTTTTACCAATAAATTAGAAGTTAAGGTAGAGAAATAGGAATTTTTGCTTCTCTGTTCAACAGAAAGACTTTCTCTGCTTTTGCCATAAACCCATCGTAA
>B570J29032_109958042_pt1 | contig 11371 bp, 12 predicted proteins | sample LakMenEpi16Nov12_FD_29032 | JGI IMG/M metagenome (IMG submission 29032)
AAACAAATTAATGATGGAGCAGATATAGGTATTTGTGTAATTAATAAAAATCAACTTGTTTTTGCAGGCGCTAAACTAAATTTAGTTAAGGTTGATAATTCTACAATAGAGATTATTAAAGGGGATAGAATTTCTATTTCAAGTAGTTTTGATTTTGAAAATAATTGTTTTAGCAACCAATTTGTTAACTATTCGGCAAGAAGTACATTTTACATGTCAACTGACGGCTTTGGCGATCAATTTGGAGGATCGAAAGACGGTAAAAACAAACCGGAAGGAAAAAAATTTAAGCAAACAAACTTATACAATTTAATACTAACATATAATTCATTACCACTATTAGAACAGGCTGATCATTTATTAAATGATTTTTATGAATGGAAAGGTAAATACGAACAAACAGATGATGTAACCGTTATAGGATTTATGATATGATTACAACTAGCGCCATAATATTAGCAGGCGGATTTGGTACTCGCTTAAAATCTGTAGTAAGTGACGTGCCTAAACCAATGGCACCTATATTGGAAAAACCTTTTCTAACCTATCTACTAGGGTATTTAAACGCGTTTCAAATAAAGCAAGTGGTGCTATCAACCGGATATCTGTCATCTATTATTGAAAATTACCTAGGGAATAATTTCAATGGCATAAAATTAAGATACAGTATTGAAGAGGAACCGCTCGGTACAGGAGGTGCAATTAAAAAAGCCTTGCAAGAAGTTTCCGATGAAAACACTTTGGTTTTGAACGGTGATAGTTTCCTTGACCTGGATATCTTTGCATTTAGTAGTTTCTATACAGAGAATAATTTTGAAGGCTTACTGGCTTGCAGATCAGTTGATAATGCAGGTAGATATGGTACGCTTAAAGTTAACAACAACCAAATTGTTGAGTTTAAAGAAAAAACAGGAACTAATGAACTAGGTTTAATTAATGGTGGAGTGTATCTTTTAAATAAGGAGCATTACCTGAAAAATACACCGACAAGTTTAGCATTCTCAATTGAAAAAGACTACTTTGAAAAACAATGTCAACATAGTAGATTCGGCGCATACAAATGCGATGGTTATTTTATAGATATTGGAATTCCTGAAGATTATTTAAAAGCTCAACATGAATTTAAAAAATTTAAATATTGATACTTCCTGGACACTTTTTTTAGACAGGGATGGCGTGATTAACAAAAAACTTGAAAATGACTACGTAAAACATTGGATAGAGTTTGAATTTATTGAAAAAGTGACGGATGCTTTGAAATTTTTGAATGGAAAATTTTACAAAATAGTAGTAGTAACTAACCAGCAAGGTATTGGAAAAGGATTGTACCGACACGAAGATTTGGAATTAATTCATAAAAACATGATTTATGAAGTTAATTATCTTGGCGGTAAAATTGATAAGGTATATTACTCACCATTTCTTGAAAAAGAAAATCATCCAACCCGTAAACCCGGTATAGGAATGGCTTTGCAGGCCCAGCAAGATTTCCCGGAAATTAATTTTACAAAATCAATAATTGTTGGAGATAGTATAAGCGACATGGCATTTGGTAAAAATGCTGGTATGCAAACCGTTTATATAAGTTCTGAACCCAACAACTCAAACTTAATTAATTTTCAGTTTAAATCATTATTTGAGTTTAGTAAATCTATATGAGCTTGAAGGTCAGCATCATAACCATTACTTACAATGCAGAAGGAACGCTAGAAGATACAATTCAGTCTGTGCTTAATCAATCTTATAATAATATTGAATACATTATTATTGACGGTAAAAGCACAGATGGTACGATGGATATTATTTCTAAGTACAGTGAAAAAATAAGTAAGATTGTTTCAGAGAAAGACAATGGATTATATGATGCCATTAATAAAGGAATTAATCTGGCAACTGGTGATGTTATTGCTTTATTACACGCCGATGATTTTTATATTCATCAAGATGTTATAAAAGAATATGTAAAAACATTCAATACGGATAATGCTGATGCAGTTTATGCCAATCTTTATTATGTTGATAGTCACAGCACTGATAAAATTATTAGAAAATGGAATAGCGGTAAATATAAAAATGGTTTGTTTAAATGGGGATGGATGCCACCCCACCCTACTTTTATAGCTAAGAAAAGTATTTATAATAGGTTTGGAGTGTATCGATTGGATTATAAAACAGCAGCGGATTATGAATGTCTTTTGAGGCTCATACACGTAAACAGAATAAAACTTGCCTATCTTGATAAGTACGTTATAAAAATGCGTGTTGGCGGTAAGAGTAATGAAAGCGTAAAAAACAGACTGAACGCTAACATTGAAGACAGGAAGGCTTGGGAGGATAATTACGTTAAACCCTACTTTTTCACTTTGATTTTGAAGCCATTAAGAAAAATAAGCCAATTTTTTTAACAATTACCAAACGAAAAATGATTTTTATTCGTTTTAATAGTAAATGGGATTTACTTTAGTAATTGAAGATGTTTTTTTTATAATTTTACCTTTTAAAATGGGCTCATCTGCATGATAAAAGTTCTTTACACAACCACACATCTTAAAAAGTATCTTTTATGGAGCTTAGCCATCATAACTATTTGTATAACAGGTAATTCCTGTAAGAAATACAAGCCTTCGAATCCCGTATTTTATTTAAAAAGTGATCAGGTTACAGTTAACACTAATGTTATACAGCAAGGTACAGGCACACATAACATTACTGAACTCTATGTTTATGTTAACGGCAAATTTCAAGGCGCATACCCTCAAGGAAATAATATCCCAATTCCAATGGTTGAACCTGGTAAAAACGTAAAAATCAACCTGGTGGCCGGAATCAAAAATAATGGCATTTCAACTACCAGAATTAATTATCCGTTTTATGATTTATATACGCTCGATACTTTGGTTAACCAAGCTACAATTATTACAAAAAACATATCTTTTAGTTACAAATCAGGCGCAGATTTTCCTTTAATTGAAGGTTTTGATACCGGAATTAAACTAATAAAATCGCCTGTATCAGATACTACATTGATAGTAACCAATGACGGTACTGGCGTAAATGGTAATTTTGGCAGAATTACGCTATCCTCTGCCAACAAATTTGCCAGGATGGAAAGTGCTTTACAATATACACTCCCAAAAGGTGAAAGCAACCTTTATTTAGAACTTGATTACAGAAGTAATGTTGAATTTGAAGTTGGCGTGTTAGGAGAAAATAATGAGGAAAAATCAACCATAAGAATTACACCAAAAGAAAACTGGTCAAAAATTTATGTTTCACTTGCGGATGCAGTAAACCGCGAACCAAAATACAACAAACACAAGTTATACATCAAGGCAGTCACAAATACAGAAACGCCCAAACTTAAGCTGGATATTGACAACATAAAAATCGTTCACTTCTAATGAATAAGCAGCTGACAACGATTAAGTATATCCTATTCGATTTTTTATCGGCTGCATTTGCTTGGACTTTATTTAACTATTACCGCAAAACTAGAGTTGATGCACTTCAAATTGACATAAGTGAAATCATCATCTTTGACAAGCAATATTACATCAACATTATTTTGCTTCCAAGCATCTGGGTGTTAATGTATTTTTTATCTGGTGTATACAGTAATGTATTGAGAAGATCAAGGGTTAATGAATTTGTACAAACTTTTGTTACATCAATTATTGGTGTTACAATTCTCTTCTTTTATATTATACTCGATGATTATGTTCCTTATTATAAAATTTATTACAAACTTTTCTTTTTATTATTTGCCCTCCAATTTGGATTTACGGCCTTTTTTCGGCTGATACTTTCAACACAGACAAATCACAAGATACATCGACGTCAATTTGGCTTTAATACTATTATTATCGGCAGTAACGAACGAGCTCATAAAATGTATAAAGAAATTGAATCTTTAAAAAAAGGGATTGGTAATAAGTTTATTGGTTTTGTGCACATTGAAGGTAAAAACGGTTATAGCGAAGAATTGAAGAAAGAATTAAAGCATTTAGGAGAAATCACTGAGATAAGAAGTATTATCATCAATGAAAAAGTTGAAGAAGTTATAATTGCCATCGAATCATGGGAACACAATTATTTGAAAAGCATTATTAATGAGTTAAATGACCTTGGCGTTACAATCAAAATTATCCCGGATGTATATGATATCTTAAGTAGTCATGTAAAAATGACTTCAATTTTGGGAACTCCTTTAATTGAGCTTAAAAACCAAATTATACCGGTATGGCAAGTTTCTGTTAAACGGTTCATCGATGTTAGCGTTTCTATTTTTGTTCTCGTTTGTTTTAGTTGGCTTTATCTAATAATTGCGATTATCCTCAAAATAAACTCAAAAGGACCGGTATTCTTTAAGCAAGAACGAATTGGTAAATGGGGTTTACCGTTTAATATATACAAATTCAGAACCATGTATGTTGATGCTGAAAAAAATGGGCCTGCACTATCAAGTGACAATGATCCACGCGTTACCGGATTCGGCCGAATCATGCGTAGAACAAGGTTAGACGAGATTCCGCAATTTTTCAATGTACTTATAGGAGATATGAGTATTGTTGGCCCTCGACCCGAACGCCAATTTTTTATAGATAAAATAGTTGAAAAAGCGCCACACTATAAACATTTAAGCAAAGTAAGGCCCGGTATTACAAGCTGGGGACAAGTAAAATACGGTTACGCTGAAAATATTGACCAAATGATAGAACGTTTAAAGTTCGATATTCTTTATGTTGAAAACATGAGCTTACTTTTGGATTTTAAAATTTTAGTGCACACAGTTTTAATTGTATTGCAAGGAAGAGGAAAATAACATCTCCAACCTAATCAATTTTAGCAAACCTCGTTTTAAAGATCATTTCAACCAATTATTTAATTGATATATATGTTAAATCCCAAACAGACAATTAAAAACAATCACCTGTCTGCGATGTAAGTGTATGAAGGCGTTTCAAACTTACAAGTATAGTAAGAAACGCTAACAAACACTAAATCGGAGCCTGTCCTGACCTTTGGTCAGGAATTACCCGCAATAAGACAGATAGTTCGTCAAAACAATTGACTTCTAATGTCTAATTGCGGTTAAATTACTTCTTTGTAATCTCCCTTAGTAAGTCATTTTTGTGTTGTTGATTTTTTTTGCATCTTTGGGATATTAGTCAGCATATTAATATTGTATCGTTTGATGTTCCTTTCCCGGCCAATTATGGTGGTGTAATTGATGTTTATTATAAACTGTATCAACTGAAACAACAGGGCGTAAAAATACACCTACATTGTTTTAAGTATGGCCGAGCCGAATCACAGGAATTAAATAAACTATGTGAGAAGGTATACTATTATCCAAGAAACACTTCCTTTTTGAATCAACTAAGTTTCTTGCCTTACACAGTAAAATCAAGGATAAATAATAAACTTAAACAAAATTTGCTATCTAACAACTATCCCATTTTATTTGAAGTTCTTCATACCTGCTATTTACTAAAAGATCCTCAATTTCGAACCAGATTTAAAATATATAGACATAGTAATATTGAGCATGATTATTACAATGAATTAGCAAAGGCTGAACCTAATTTACTTAAAAAAGTATATTTTAAACTTGAAGCTTATAAACTGAAAAAATTCGAACGGATAATTAATTATGCCCAATTAGTTTTGGCCGTAAACAAAAAGGATACTGACTATTTTAAAGCAAATTACCCTCAATGTAATGTTCACTATTTGCCTAGTTTTCATCCGCACAATACCTTTAAAAGCTTCTGTGAAATTAAGCCACAAATGCTATTTCATGGTAATTTAAGCGTTTCAGAAAATTACAATGCTGCTTTATGGTTTTTACATGAGGTGGCTCCCCAATGCGAGTTGCCATTAATTATTGCAGGATTAAACCCACCAGAAAAATTAATTAATAAAGTTAAGCAAACACCTAATAGTCAAATTATTGCCAATCCAAGTGAAAAGGAACTTGCCACACTAATTCAACAGTCTTGTATTAACTTGTTGTTTACCCAACAGGCAACAGGCCTAAAACTAAAACTATTGAATGTTTTATTTAATTCCAAATTTATTATTTGCAATCAAAACATGCTGGAAGGTACAGATATTATAGCTACCGGTGGCTTGTTTATTGCCAATACTAATCAAGAGTTCATCAATTATATAGAGGAACTTAAAAATAAAACTTTTGGACAAGAAGAAATCCTTGAACGAAGTAAACAAATCGCCCAATTTAGTAATCAAACAAATATTGAATTGTTAATGAAGTTATGCTTTAACGAAACTGCCGGTAACAAACTGGCATAGGCCATCAATAAAAACCCCTCTGTTGGAGGGGTCTTTAATTAGTTTATTTTTAATAATTCAACTTCAAAAATTAAATCACTTTTAGGAGGTATGGCTCCGGGGTATCCTTGTTCGCCATAGGCTAAATTATAGGGAATATAAAATTTATACTTGGCTCCTTCTTTCATTAGCTGAACTCCTTCTGTCCATCCTGGAATCACTTGATTTAAACCAAAATCAATAGGTTGTCCTCGCTGAACACTGCTGTCAAAAACTTTACCATCTAAAAACGTTCCGGTATAATGAACCTTCACGTTACTTGTTGCATTTGGCTTATTTCCTGTTCCTTCGGTAATCACATTATATCTTAACCCACTTGGTGTTGAGTTAGTAAATGTAGCTCTAATTCTATCAGACTCTGCTCTCTGTTTTGCTTCTTTTTCCGCATTTACTTTAACTGCATTGGCTTGCGCCTCAACAAATACTTTGGCAGCTTGGAAACCTTCTGCCTCTTTACCTTTTCTTAAAATGGTTATTTTATTTATTTTGTCATCTTGTTTAATCGAATCTACTACTTTTTGTCCTTCAATTACATGTCCAAATACTGTATGTTTACCATCTAACCAATCGGTTTTAACATGCGTTATAAAAAACTGTGAACCATTTGTCCCTGCGCCTGCATTGGCCATTGATAAAATACCCGGTCCGGTATGCTTTAAAGTTTCATCTATTTCATCCGCAAATTTATATCCAGGATCTCCTGTACCTGTTCCAAGAGGACAGCCACCTTGAATCATAAAATTAGGAATCACACGATGAAACTTTAACCCATCATAATAAGGTGTACCAGCAGGCTTTGCTGTGTTAGTTATTGTTCCTTCGGCTAATCCCACAAAATTAGCAACCGTCATTGGTGTTTTTTTATGTTCTAAAACAACATAAATATCTCCTTTTGATGTTTCAAACTTTGCATAAATACCGTCAGCTTGTGCTTTTAAAAATTCTTTATCCATTTTACTTAATTTTTGTTTTTGTTTTTTTTGTCCATGTAAATTGTAACTCAAACCAGTTAAAACAACTAAAATTGCTATTAATTTTTTCATGACTATTTACTTTTGGTTAATTTAATTAATGATTATGTCCATCTCCTGCGCTATGTCCTTCAGGCATAGCCGGTGCCGCGCTAAAATCTAATAATTCAACTTCAAATACCAATGTTGAAAAAGGCGGAATTGGGCCATTTCCTTGAGGTCCATACCCAATACTTGAAGGGATAACTAATTTTGCCTTACTACCTTTGCTCATTAATTGAATTCCTTCTGTCCAACCTGCAATAACTTGGTTTAAAGGAAAATTAGCCGGCTCGCCCCTTTCTAATGAACTATCAAATTTGGTTCCATCCAACAAAGTTCCTGTGTAATGAACTTTAACCATATCAGTTGCTTTTGGATGATTACCGTTCCCTTTTTTAGTTTCTATGAAAATCAATCCGCTTTCGGATGGTTTAGCAGTAATTTTATTATCTGCTAAGTATTTATCTCTGTTAGCTTGTTCACCTTCCTGAGCTAAACGCATTTTTTCTTCATACTCCGCCTTCATCTTGGCTTGTTTTTCTTCAACTTGTTTGCTGCTCAATACGTCCTTCATAACAATCGTAGCCTTTAAAAAATCACCTTGTTTGATTCCCTGAGGTAAAGCTTGCATGTTTTGAGTTTTTAAGAAAAAAGAATCTGCAGAAATAATGAATGAAGCGCTATCTCCCTTAGCCATCATCATCATTCCATCTTCTAAACTCCCTTTAAAAGAACTTTTTTGAATTAAATATTGTATTTCTCCTGTTCCATCCTGACTTTGTTGTTTAGAACTAAATACTGTTGAATCGTTTCTGTTATTTTTTAATTCAATTTTAAAAATAACACCATAGCCAATCTGCGCTTTAGTGCCGGCTTCGTCTTGTTTAAAAAATTTGTAATGTAACCCGTTTTCGGCACGCTTATAACCATCAAATTGCGAACCATCGTTTGAACAAGCATTAAATAAAAGTAAGCTTGTAGCTAATAAAGAGATTTTTTTCATTTTATTTTATTGTTATTTCGTAAAGCAATGGTGTACAAGGAGGAATTTTCAAATCCCGTGAACCTAATTCACCAAAAGCAAGGTGTGAAGGTAATATTATTTTTGCATTTTCACCTCTTTTAAGGTAATTAATAACAATATTTAAGCCTTTTAAAAGTTGATCCGGAGTTCCTGGCTTATATTTAAAATCAACAGGTGATTCGTCCATTGGCCTCCCATTTAAAAAATAACCCTTATAATGGAGAACAATTGTGGAATCAGTCATCTCAGATTTCCACAACTTGCTTGGTTTTGAAATCCAAAAAATACCTTCCTCTAATTTACAAGAATTCATGGATGTACTATCACCAAAGTAATTTAAAATTCGTTTTTTCTCAAGAATTTCCAAATCAACTTTTGTAATATTAGGAGGTGCATGAAGGTAATCATTTATACCCATTTGTACTTTAACAATGCTGTCGTTAAAGCTAAAAAAAGGTATTTGATTTGAATTAAAATTTTGATTGAAGAAAATGCTCACCGGAATCAGTAGCTCCATAGAATCACCAATACATTTGCCCTCACAAGCTTTTAAAATAAGATTATTGCTATCTAAACTATTGACATTAAGAAAAAATTGGCTGTTTAGATTATTGTAAGTATCGTAAAAAACTGAATCGTTTTGGGTTTTGAATACAGCATTAAGATGAACATAAGGAATCACTGAAGTCATAGAACTACATGTATCCGTTGAGAAAGCCAGCAATTTGTACCAAAAATTAGAAGCATGATGCGTGTAGGTTTGTTTTGTTTGGTTATTACAAGAAACAAATACAAGAATAATTAAAACTAAACTAATTTGGTAAAATTTCAATTTCATAAATAATCGGCATTTGAGGCGGAATTTTTTTAAAATCGCCAAGTAAACCATGCGCTAAATAAGATGGTATAATCAATTTACCCTTGTCACCTTTTTTAAAAAATTGAAGACCTCTGTGAAGACCACTTTCAGCCTCATCATTACCAACTACAAGCTGCTTTGGTTCACTTGGTTGAGAAAAATAACAAACATCTCCAGTGAGTAAACTCAACGTGTAATTTATTGAAACTAAAGTATTCATTCTTATACTATCACCTTTTACAGAAGATTTTGATATGGAAAATCGTATACCGCTGTTAGTAGATTTGTAAACATCAGTGTGAGTCTTTACATAATAATCAATTTCATCATTTTCCTTTTTCAACAATTGTTTATTTGCTTCAACAAACTGATTTTTAATTTTTGTTTGATCAAATTCAGTTACTACGGGCTTTTGAGAAGACTTTGGGTTTTCACCGCATGAAACGAAAATAAAACAAATAAGCAAACTTATAAGTTGAAAACTGTGCATAAACAAAAATATAAATAAAAAACAAGTAAAAAATTATTAAGTACATTTACTTATAACAATGCTCATACTAGAAAGATACAAACTAACACTTGATTATCTGTCAAAAACAATTGGAGAGGCAGAAACAGAACTTCATTACAAAAACCCTTATGAGTTAGTAGTTGCAGTTAGTTTAAGCGCACAATGTACTGATAAAAGAGTAAATTTAACCACACCGAAATTATTTGAAGCATTCCCAAATGCCGAAGCTATGGCTAATTCAAACAGCGATGTCATTTTTAGCTACATCAAAAGCATCAGTTACCCGAATAACAAGGCCAAAAATTTACTTGCCATGGCAAAAATGTTAGTGAATGATTTCAACAGCATTGTTCCATCGGAAGTTGATGAACTGATTAAATTAGCCGGAGTTGGTCGGAAAACAGCCAACGTGATAGCTTCCGTGATTTTTAACAAGCCAACAATGGCAGTTGACACACACGTTTTTAGAGTTAGTAATAGGATTGGCCTAACAACCAATTCTAAAACGCCACTTCAAACCGAAAAACAACTCATCAAATACATCCCAAAAGATATTATTCCCAGAGCGCACCATTGGTTAATATTGCATGGCCGTTATGTATGTTTGGCCAGAAATCCGAAGTGTGAAAATTGTGGCTTAAAAGTCTTGTGTAAATACTACGCTAAACAATCCAATAAGAAAAATGTTAAACAAAACACAACAATAAAACAACATGGCAAAAAAAACAGTAAAAAAACCAGTAAAAAAGGTTAAAACAGCTAAAAAGGCTGTAAAAAAAGTAGCTAAAAAAACAGCAAAGAAGGCAAATAAAGCAGTTAGCAAAAAAGTAGTAAAAAAGGTAGCTAAAAAAATTGTAAAAAAAACGACAAAAAAACTAAGCAAAAACTCAACTAAATCTGTAAAAAAAGCACCGATTAAAACTGTGGCAAAGGCAGTAAAAAAAGTTTCTGCTTCAACAAAGAAAAAAACGAACCAATCAAAACCAAAGGCGACAACATCTAAATTTGTTGCACACAGCACTTCACTTAAAGTTGGCGACAAAGCTCCATTTTTCAGTGGAGTTGATCAAAATGGTAAACACATAAGTTTAAGTGATTTAGCAGGAAAAACCATTATATTGTACTTTTATCCTAAAGATGATACCCCGGGTTGCACCGCAACTGCATGCAGTTTAAGAGATGAATACCCGTATTTAAGTAATAAAAATTATGCGGTAGTTGGTGTTAGTGCGGATGATGAGAAATCTCACGCTAAATTTGCGTCGAAATACAGCTTACCATTTCCTTTAATTGCAGACACCAACAAAACAGTTATGAAAGCCTATGATGTTTGGGGCTCAAAAATGTTCATGGGACGTATTTTTGATGGCGTTATCAGAACTACTTTTGTCATCAATGGAAATGGTGTTATTGAAAACGTTATTAAAAACGTGGATACAGCCAATCATGCAAAACAAATTTTAGCTAATTAATATTTTTTTGGAATTATAAAAAAAAGTATTAAATTTGCACTCCCAATTATTCATTTGGGAAACGGATTGGTAGTTCAGCTGGTTAGAATGCCGCCCTGTCACGGCGGAGGTCGCGGGTTCGAGTCCCGTCCAGTCCGC
>B570J29032_109958039_pt1 | contig 11364 bp, 6 predicted proteins | sample LakMenEpi16Nov12_FD_29032 | JGI IMG/M metagenome (IMG submission 29032)
TAACCTTTACCAATATAATGTATTAATACTAAAATGCACTTAAATTTCTTAAATGGTTTTAAGAATCATAATTAAGATTTAACCATTTTTTGAGGTTTAAGGTCATTTAAGATTTGAAACCTGGGTGAATGAAGTCTATAAATACTAAAATGCACTTAAATTCCTTGGAAGATTTTAAGGATTATATTATCTTAATTCCTTAATGTTTAAAAAAAGAAGAATTTACTTCGCAACTTTCAATTCCAAGACTGTGATTTCAGGAAATATACCAACTCTACCAGGATAAGCATGAAAGCCAAAACCTCTGTTTACATAGATTTTTTTACCTTGGTCTTCATACAAACCCGCCCATTGCTTATAGACATATTGAACTGGACTCCATTTAAAATAATCGCCCAAATCTATGCCAAATTGCATGCCGTGCGTGTGCCCAGAAAGCGTTAACTGAATATTTTTTGAATGTTTTTTGACTTGATGTTCCCAATGCGAAGGGTCATGAGAAAGTAAAACTTTGAAATCTGTGGTAGCCAAGGGCTGAACAGCTTTTTCTAAATCACCCACTTGATGAAATTTAAAACCCCAATTATCAACGCCAACAATGGCTATTTTTTCATGATCTTTTTCTAGCCAAACGTGGTCATTTCGCAAAAGTTTCATGCCAATTTTCGGATGAATTAAAGTGACATTTTCAAAGTTTTTGGCTTTAGCGATAGTGTCATTGTTCCAAGGATAATAATCACCAAAGTCATGATTGCCAATAACAGAATATTTGCCATATTTAGGCGTTTTAATTTGACTAAAAATCGGCTCCCAGCCATCAAACTCACTGGCTAAATTGTTAACGATATCACCAGTGAAAACCAAAATATCATAATCTTGTGCGTTAATGAGGTTGATGCCTTTCATGACATCTTTAGGATTCTTAAAACTACCTACATGAATGTCTGAAATTTGCAAAATTTTAAAACCATCAAATGCTTTGGGCAAATCTTTGAAATATACCTGCTGATGCCGCACTTTATAATTATACTTACCAAAAAGAATACCGTGGATAAAGCCAAAAAACGGTACTAAAGCAATAATTAGGGCAATTAAACTAAAGACTTTCCGCCTATGAAGCGACAAATCTTCAAGAAAATGCCCTCGAGAAATGGTTTTAATAAGCCATAAAACTAAACGAATAACATCTTCAATAATCAAGATAGATGAAACCACAAGTTTTGGTACCAGTAGCATCAAGAGTAAACCAATAGCATTGTATAGCAAATGGTTGTCGCCAGAGGTTCTGTCATGTTGACTAAACACATAAAAAACACCAGCGAGTAGCAAAGCAGAAATGACTATATAGGAATATTGCACCCACTTAATTTTAGTCAAAACCCGTACAATTTGGTAGGCATAAATTTCAACTGCAAAAACAAAAACAACGAGAAATAGTAGACGTAATACCATTAATAGGCGCTTTCTATAATGGTTTTTATTTTTTCTAAAGTTACCTCTTGTTTTTCACCAAGCGCAGACCAGCCTCTTTTTTGAAATCTTGTAACAATTATATTTGCTGTTTCACTAATTGTCTGATCAGTGTTTTCAGATAGTTTGGTTTTCATTCCCATTTGATGAAAGAAAGCAACCGTTTTATCAATAGCTTCTTTAGCTATTGTTTCAGGACTGCCCTTGAGCTGCCAAATTCGTTGACCGTATTGCACCAGTTTATCTTTCTTTTGATCAAACATAATCATATAAAGTTGAGGTGCGATGATGGCTAAAGTTCGGGCGTGGTCAATGCCGTAAAGCGCCGTTAATTCATGGCCTATCATGTGGGTGGCCCAATCTGAAGGCGTCCCTTTTTGAATGAGGCCATTGAGAGCCATAGTGGTGCACCAACAAAAGTTTGAGGCCAAATGATAGTCAGATGGATTTTCTGCTACTTGAGGGCCAATTTCAATTAAAGTTTGCAAAATGCTTTCAGCCAATCGGTCTTGAAGTAGTGCCTGATGATTATAAGTGAGATATTGTTCCATGACATGCATAAATGCATCTACTACACCATTTTGAAGTTGTCTTTTAGGCAAAGAAATAATGACGGCCGGGTCAACTATAGAAAATTGTGGATGCAAAGCTGAACCACCTAAGGTTAACTTTTCTTGCGTTTTGGCAATGCTAACCACTGCGCCTGAATTCATTTCCGATCCTGTAGCCGGCAAAGTGAGCACGACGCCAAATGGAACCACCTGCGTAGGATCTTTAAAGAGAATTCTTTTTTCTAAAATTTCAATAGGGTCGCCAGCAAATTTCACCGCAGCTGAAATAAATTTCACCCCATCAATCACACTACCACCACCAACGGCCAAAATAAATGAAATGTTTTGCGGTCTAATAATATGGACAGCTTTCATCAAAGTTTCATATAAAGGATTTGGTTCAACGCCGCCAAATTCAACAACTTCAACACCTGGCAGGGCTGCTTTCACTTGGTCATAAACACCATTTTTAAAAATACTGCCGCCACCATAAACCAGTAATATTTTTGGTGCTTTGATCAAGGTTGATAATTTAGCTATTTGACCTTGACCAAAAACATAATTTACTGGATTATATAGTTCAAAATTATTCATGAATTTTATTGTTTTAAAGTGTACAAAGTTAAGGCTAAAATCAACCAACAACTGATAAAAAAATGTTATTTTATGAGAGATTAATTGAGGTTCGATTTTTGGAGCTTGGTCGCGTGTTTCGCTTTACTCCCCCAACCAAAAGCTAAGATTTGTTAAGCCTTTTTCCAGCTTCTACCGTCGCTGTCAAAGTCATACAAATCTATAGCATTTAATTGGCGGCGGTATCGCTTCACCCACGGCTATGGGTTTGGTTCTAAAAGAACGGATTCATAAAATTTCAACTTTCGCAGGATGTTTAGGCATTATTTCCCAACACAAAAAAATAATCAATATCTTTGCTTCACAATAAATAAACTTATGCAAAAAATGGTTTGGGAAAATTTGCTTTCCCTTAAAAGATATGGTGATAAGAACAAACGTCTGCGTGCAGAGCAAGACCCCACCCGCCTAGGATTTGATGTTGATTATGACCGCGTGATTTTCTCCCCAGCCTTTAGAAGCTTACAAGACAAAACACAAGTGATTCCCTTTTCTAAAACAGATTTTGTGCACACCAGATTAACGCATAGTTTAGAAGTCTCTGTGGTGGCTAGGTCTCTTGGCAGAATTATCGGGCAAAAAATTATCAATAAACACCCACACTTAAAGGCCATTCACGGCTATGAACCTAATGATTTTGGTGCCATTGTTTCTGCTGCTGCTTTGGCACATGATATTGGCAATCCACCTTTTGGGCATAGTGGCGAAAAAGCTATAGGAGAGTTTTTTAGTCGTGGAGAAGGTCAGACTTTTCAACAGTATTTAACCCCAAAACAATGGCAAGACCTCATAGATTTTGAAGGTAACGCCAATGGTTTTGCGCTTTTGGTTAATGATCAACCAGGTAACACTGGTGGTTTACGCTTGTCTTATGCCACCTTAGGCACCTTTTTAAAATATCCTAAAGAAAGTTTACCCAAAAAGCCAACCAAAAACATAGCCGATAAAAAGTTTGGTGTTTTTCAAAATAATGTAACCTTTTTCGGAGATTTAATGCAAGAATTAGGCATGATTAAAATTGAAGGTAATGATATGCGCTACCATCGTCACCCATTGGCTTTTTTGGTGGAAGCAGCAGATGACATTTGCTACACCATCATCGATTTTGAAGATGGCATCAATTTGGGGTGGATACCAGAAGATTATGCTTTAGAGTATTTTATTAAGTTAGTCAAAGATACCATCGATAAAAATAAGTATAACCAACTTAACAATAGCGAAGAGCGCATGAGTTATCTCCGTGCATTGGCCATTAACAATCTGATTCAAGATGCAATAGACATATTTATGACGCATGAAGAAGCCATTTTATCTGGTCAGTTTCACCAAGCTTTGATGGATAAATCAAAGTATTTAGCCCAAATGCAAGATATTATAAAAATTAGTGTTGAACGCATTTATCAATCGGTTGAGGTTACACAAAAAGAGATCAAAGGTTATCAAATTATACATCATTTATTGTTTCATTTAACTAACGCTGTGATGAATATAGAAAACAACAGCTTATCAACCTTAGACAAGCTTATTTTGCGCCATGTGCCAACCAAATTTTATGAAAACCAACAAACCGTTTATGATAAACTTATGGGTATTTGTCTTTATGTGTCGCTTTTAACGGATAGTAAAGCACAAATGCTCAACCAATTAATCAGTAAAAATTGATGGCAAGCAATACCTACGTCATTGGCGATATTCATGGCGCCTTATTGGCTTTAGAAGATCTATTGAATCAAGTTAAACCAGCGGTAAATGACACCTTAATTTTCTTAGGCGACTATGTAGACGGCTGGTCAGATGTGGTTTTTCTCATCAATTATTTGATTGATATACAAGAAAAACACAATTGCATTTTTATCAAAGGTAATCATGATGATTTATTTCTAAATTATTTAAAAACGAACACTTTCAATGAAGAATGGCTTAAGCACGGTGGTCAGTCTACTTTAGATGCCTATGCAAATGTTGATGAAACAACTAAAAACAAGCATATTAATTTTCTGGAAAATCTAAGGGATTACTATTTAGATGAGCAAAATCGTTTATTCATTCATGCGGGCTTCACCAACCCTAAAGGCATTGACCATGAATATTTTAGCAAAATGTTTTATTGGGATCGTTCCTTATGGGAAATGGCGGTTGCACTCAATCCGAAGCTTCAAATAGATGATTTGCATTATCCTCAACGGTTAAAAAATTATTCCGAAATTTATATTGGGCACACCCCAACCACCAGATTGAATAGTACACTTCCCATGCAGCACGCCAATGTTATCAATGTTGATACGGGCGTTGCTTTTACAGGCCCTTTAACAATAATGGACATCAACACCAAAAATTTTTGGCAAAGTAAACCGTCATTTGAACTTTATCCCAATGAAAGAGGGAGAAATTAATTTTATAGGTATTTATTCATAATTTTTCACTTCCTCAGTTGCCTCGATGATGTTAAAATTTTTCCAATAGCGGGCATCATACTTGGTTTGTTTATCTCCGATAATATATTTAGGAAATTTTGGTATAGAGGCAATAGCTTCGGCTTCAATAGCCAAAAGTTCATTAATAGCGGTTTGATTAGACTCTTGCATTAAATCAATTTTTAACTCTTTTCTGGTTTTTTTATCATCATTGTTTTCTGAAAAGGATAGACTTCTATCAAAATAGGTATAGCTGCTAACCGTTGTTTTGATGTATTTTGGATAATAAACACCAGCGGTCGATTTAGAAAAAATACCAAATTCTTGTCTGTCATTGATATTCATTTTTATGCCTAATAAAAATTTCAAATTTACACTATTCAAAAGTTTGCCTTCAATCAGCTTATAATCATATCTTACGATAGCAAAATCTTCAGCATTAATATAGAGATTGCCAGCAAAATCACCTTTGTTTTTTAAAGATTTAAAGCTAATGTGATAACAAACCACACCATTAATCACGGCAACACCTTCTTTGTTGTAAAGATATTTTTTTTGCTCTTTAATGAATTCTTTACTAGCAAGGCGATTTTTACCCAATAAACCTTTATTTTCAAAATTTAAGTCGTTCTTAATGGTGTCATTTTTTTTACTAATAAAATCACTCAACTTAACTTTTTTTGCCACAGGAATAATACCAGATCGGATATTAAATGTGTTGTTCGACTCTAAATTTTGGAAAACGCGTTTCATAATTTTGGCCTGAGTGCCATCGCTGGAATTATCTTTTTCAGGATTAGTTAAGTTAAGATGCTTTAAATAAGAGACTTTGGTAGAGTCCGCTCCATAATAGGCATTAAATACTTTTTCAGAAAAGCTTGTAAATGGTTGAATTTTCACCAATTCTTTACTTTTTATGGCCTCGTTTATTTCTTTTATTTCTTTGTTAGTTACGCCTGCCGCTTTATCTAATTCAAAGTTGGCTTTTTGAAGCTGACTGCTTGTTTTTGTTCGCATAAAGAATTGTATGCGTTTGTTGGCTATATCATGATTTTTAGACAAATTATCAGTCATGTTTTTCATGACTTGGTCCACACTTAAGTTGGTGTCTCTAAGAACAATTTCTGGCAATAAATTATTGGCGGCTTCCAAATACACCGTTTGTCCTTGATTAAAATCTTGCAGGGTAATTTTTTGTTCAATAAATCCCATGCATGAAAACGCAATGGCTGTATTATTAGAAAAGTCTTTTTGCTGCAATACAAAAAAGCCTTCCTCATTGGTAATCACACCATAATTTTCAGACAACAAAACATTGGCAAAAGGAATAGGCTCATTGTTGCTTTTGTCCAAAACCCGACCTTTGATTTCTTGCGAAAAAACTGATGAAAAGGTCAAACAAGAAATAAATAGAAATAGGTTTTTCATAAAAGAAAAAAAAGAGATAAAATATTAAATCAAATTATTTTAAAAATAAAAGCCGAGAAAATTCTGGTTTTGGACCATTGTTATTCTCGACTTTGATTGAGTAGTCATTTGGTTTGAAGTCTTTATTTTATTTTATCAAGACCGCGTTTTCTTAAAAGTGGTTCAGGACTCGGTTCAGAACCTCTAAATCGCTTGTAAAGTGCCATAGGGTCTTCGGTTCCACCGCGTTCTAAGATATTTCGTCTAAAAGAATCTGCCAATTTTTGATTAAATAATTCAGTCTTTTTAAATTGATCAAAAGCGTCTGTATCTAAAACACCAGACCAGATATAGCTATAATAACCAGCAGCATAACCGCCAGAAAAAATATGTGAAAACAAATTAGCTCTATGTCTTGGGATAATGGCTTCATGCAAACCATGTTTTTTCATTGATGCTAACTCAAAAGCTTCTGCAGTACCACTAATTGGCGCTGTATTGTCATGAAAGTCCATATCAAGTAAAGCTGAGGCAAGGTATTCTGAGGTCGCAAAACCTTGTCCAAAAGTACCACTCGCTTCAAGCTTTTTGATTAAAGCATCTGGAATAACTTCCCCTGTTTGATAATGTTTAGCATACATTTTTAAAACAGCAGGATCTGCCCCCCAATTTTCCATCACCTGTGATGGCAATTCAACAAAATCTCTCGAAACACTTGTTCCAGCTAAACTTTTAATTTGAACATCAGAAAAAAGACCATGTAAGGCATGACCAAATTCATGAAAATAGGTGGTTACTTCATCAAATGTAAATAAAGCAGGCGCATTAGCTGTAGGTTTGCTAAAGTTGCAAACGATAGAAATTACTGGTGCTTTTCTTTCACCATTTTCATATTCTTGTGAACGATACGATGTCATCCAAGCGCCACCTCTTTTGGACTCTCTAGGATGAAAATCCATATATAACACCCCTAAAGGCGTGCTGTCTCTATCAAAAACCTGCCACAAAGTTGCGTCAGGATGGTAGGTTGGCGCATCTTTAACTTGTTTAAAGGTTAAGCCCCAAAGTTCCTTACAAACATAGAAAACCCCATTAGTTACGGCATCTATGCTAAAATAGGGCTTTAATTCATTTTCATCTAAATCAAACTTTTCTTTTCTTAGTTTTTCGCTGTAAAAGCGCCAGTCATAAGGTTGAAGTTTGTCTTTAATACCATCTTTAGCCATCAGCGCTTGCAACTCTTTCGCTTCCTGTGCAGCCATTTTTTTAGTTGGCACCCATAAATCATTTAAAAATTGTCTGACTTTTTCAGGCGTTTTGGCCATTGTTTCTTCTAAGCCATATGCGGCATAATTTTTATAGCCTAGTAACTTAGCTTTTTCAAGTCTTAAATTGGCGATTTTTATGGCAATGGCGTTGTTATCATTAGCATTGCCATTGTTTGCTCTATTTTTGTAGGCAGTCCAGATTTCTTTTCTTAACTCACGATTTTTAGCATATTGTAAGAATGGCATAACACTTGAGTTTTGTAATGTAAACACATAGCCTTCTTCCTTTTTGGCTTTGGCAGTTGAGGCTGCATTTTGCAACATTTCTTCCGACAAACCACCTAATTTGGACTTATCTTTAACCACTAACTTGTAGGCATTGGTTTCAGCAAGCATATTTTGGCCAAAATTTAAGGTTAAGCTAGCCAATTCACCATTAATTTCTTTTAGCTTTTCTTTATCTTTTCCATTTAAATTGGCACCATTTCTTGAAAAGCGTTTATAGGTTTTTTCTATAAGTTTACTTTCTTCACCTTTAAAATTTTCTCTTGTTTCCCAAACTTGTTTGATTCTGCTAAAAAGCTTTTCGTTTAAAGTAATTTCATCTTGATGGGCAGAAGTAACAGGGGCTAGTTTTTGCGCAATACTTTGAATTTCTTCACTTGTATTGGCTGAATTTAAATTATAAAAAACAGTTGACACTTTATTAAGTAGTTTACCTGAATTTTCTAAGGCTAAGATCGTGTTTTCAAAGTCAGGATCAGCAGAATTATTAGCAATTTTAGCAATTTCTCTTTTTTGCTCCTCAATTCCGGACGTGAACGCCTCCAAAAAATGTTTATTATTTATTAAATGAAACGGAGGGACTTCGAATGGGGTTTTGTACTCATTGAAGAAGGGGTTGCTGGTCTCTTCTTGAGCTGCTAATGTTATTTGTTGTGAATGTAAGTTTGTAAAAGCCATGACAGCGAGTAAAGTAAAGGTTATTTTTTTCATGATTTATAAAATTAATTTGTAAAAATATAAAAAACTTGGACAAAAATAAAACAATCTTGCGGTTTTTTAATAGACCCTTAACTAAGCGAGCAGCAAAAGTTACTAATTAGAATACTTTTATAAAATTTAATATAAAAGAAAAGTATTGAAAACCTTTATCTTTGCAGGGCCTAATATTTTGACACCTTAGGCTCATTAAAGTGCTGAAACACCTTTATATTAAACTACTTTTACTTCGTTTTATGGCTAAAATCTAGCATTAAGTTTAACATTAAAGACGCGGGTAGTCATAAAATTTGGCACGGGTATCATGGCTTTTTCTTCAACGTCTCTTACCCAAGTATTTGAGATGGCATTTTGCACGTTGAAGGCGTTAAAAATTTCTGCTCCTAAGCTTAGCTCTTTAAAACGTTTCAGCCAATGACCATCTCTTCTTTTAGCATTATTTTCGGTAAAAACATAAAACATACCAATATCGGCACGTTTATAATCACGTAATCGATCTTGAAACAGATAAGGGTCGGCATAAGACGGTGAGCCACCGGGCAGCCCCGTGTTATAAACTAAATTTAAATAAACTTTAAAGTTTTTAATAACAGGCATATAGTCTTGAAACAAGAGCGCAACACGAAAACGCTGATCGGTTGGCCGTGCAATAAAGCCTCTGTTGTTGTAATTCTCTTCGGTTTTCATATAACCAAGCGTAATCCAAGATTCGGTACCAGGAACAAATTCCCCATTTATTCTCAAATCTGCACCATAGGTATAGGCCGTTGCTAAATTATCTGCCCGATAACGAATTCTAACATTTTCTAAAGTATACGTATTAACATTGGTTAAGCTTTTATAGTAAACTTCCGTAACCATCTTAAATGGTCTTTTTTGCCATTTAAAACTATAATCATGACTACCTATTATGTGAACGGCCTGTTGCGCTTTGGTTTCAGGTCTAAGCACCCCATCAAAATCTCTAAACTCCCTATACATTGGCGGTTGATGATAAAGACCACCAGATAATCTGAAGAGCATATCTCGTTTCCAATTAGGCTTTACTGCAATTTGCGCCCTAGGACTGAAAACAATTTGGCTTACAGGGTTTATTCCTCTTCCAGAAACCGTCCATTGATTAGCCCTTACACCGGCGTTATAATAATATTCGGCTTTTTCAGTAATAGTCTTTGAACTCCATTGCACATAACCAGAAAAACGATCAACTGTAGCAAAATTCGTTGCCCGTACATTTTGAAAAGGTACGAGTGGCCCCACATAAGGTACATATGGCTGTTGGTTTGGTACTTGAAAATTAGGCGGATTAATATTGAAACCTGCAGAATCGATGACTTCCCATTCAACCAATCGGTCCCTAAAATCCTCACGGGTATATTTAACAGCCCAATCAATTTGATGATGTTTAATTTTGTGATTAGCTTTTATTTCTTGATTAATAATCAAAGCGTCCAAATCATTTCTGCCATGTAATAACTGACTACCTATACCTCTTGCAAATTGTATATCACCAAAAGTTTCTGAACCTAAATTAGTATCCACTTCACCTAAACTATAACGGGCATAAATATCAAAATATTCTTGTTCGGCGGTATGATAAACAGATGTAATTGATTTGATTGTGGTATTATTATTTAAAAAATAATTGGCTTTAAAAGCGCCAAACATTGTTGTATAGCGCGCCTGTTCTTGCCCTTGATACCTTATTTGAATAGCTTTTGGCGCATCTATGGAGCCAAAGTTGGTCTGCCTAAATAGCGGTTGAAAGTCATATCGATTTTGCGACAAATTCCCCAAAAAATTAAATTGCCACTTGTCATTAGGATTAAAAGTCCAAAAGCTTTGAACATCAGCAAAACGCGGCCTAAAATTTGTTTCAGTTTCTTGACTGTTAACCAAAAGACTATTATCTCTATATCTGACACCTGTAACTGAAGACCACTTTCTGTTTTTTGACAACCAATCATAGGCCAAGGATCCGCCAAGAAAACTAGCTTCTAAACTCACTTGTTTTTCGGTGGGTCTTTTATAGGTGATGTCTAAAACCGATGATAATTTATCGCCATATTTGGCTTGAAAGCCACCAGCAGAGAAATCAACGTTTGACACCAGGTCTGTGTTAACAAAACTCAAACCCTCTTGCTGGCCTGACCTAATCAAAAATGGCCGATAAACCTCTATTTCATTAACATAAACTAAATTTTCATCATAGTTACCACCTCTAACAGAATATTGCGTACTTAATTCATTATTTGATGAAGCGCCACCAAGTGTTTTTATAATGTTTTCTACACCAGCATTACCGCCAGGTATTCGTCTGATGTCTTGGATATCTACTGCTGTAACCCCTTCTACTCTTTTGGAACGACCTGCATAGACAACTATACCTTCAATTTCATTAGCCATATCCATTATAAAATTATGTATCAACTCTTCATTATTGGCTAAATTAACTTTTAAAGTAGCTTTCTTAAAGGACACGTGCGTATAAATGATGGTTAAATTTTGATTAGCAGGCACGTTTAAAGTGTAAAAACCATCATTGTCTGTGGTTGTTCCTTTTTTATCGAATGAAACATTAACGCCTACAATTGGGTTTTTTAAATCATCTAAAATGAC
>B570J29032_109958038_pt1 | contig 11362 bp, 8 predicted proteins | sample LakMenEpi16Nov12_FD_29032 | JGI IMG/M metagenome (IMG submission 29032)
CAACTAGGCCGCCAGCCGTTTTGTCTGCTACTACAATCTTCACCGAAGGCTAACAGGTCTTCGGTGAAGTTTTTGACATTGGTCACTGAATGCTAGTAGATGCTTTGTTTGCCGCCCAGCCGATAGTTGCTGACAGTGTTGTCACTATGGCCGAGAGCGGAGCGGTCAGGGAAATCAAGGAGTGGCAGGCCATTATGGACTACTTACGCGGCTTGCCGGTCAAGGGCAACGACCAGCTACCCACCATCCCGGTGGATGAACGAGCTGCTGAAGTTCGAGCGATTAAAGCGGGGTAGCCCGGAAAAGAATAATAATTCTGTTGCCCGCGAATGGGCGCGAAGCATTCACGCTGTCATGGGTGATTGATATGATTTGATTCGTGTTCATTGGCGAGATTCGCGGGCAGATACATTAGATCAAAGACTAGTTTCTACTCTTGGCTTCGGAAACCGTCTCGGCAATCTTCTCCTTGATCAGCTCGGACTTTTCTTTCACGGTTCGCACTGCCTTCTTCCAGGTCAGAGCCAGTGTGATCAGCGCTAACCCGGTGGACAGCAGATCGACGCCCACCAAGATGCCCACTGCCCATAGGCCGGAAACCGGCCACTGACTCCAAATCATCCAGCTTAATGCGACAGCGATCAAGCCGCTGGCCAAAACGGCTAACCAACCCGCCGCTGGGCGGTACGCAAAAGAGTTCACAATTTTCCAGAAACCATCGATCAAGAAGAAGACAGCTAACACCAGGGACAATGCTGCCAAACCATAAAACGGATGAGCCAATACGGCGATTCCAGCAACGATACCAATGGCACCCTGAACTATGTTGGTTAGCTTGCTGGTGAACGAATCTGCTCTCCAACCAGCAAGAAGTTGAACTACTCCGGTCAGCACCAGAAAGCCGCCGATCACGTAGACAACAGCCCCACCCGCGACCGACGGGGAGAGTATCGCGGCCAATCCCAATATGGCCAACAAGATTCCAGTCAACAACAGCCAATTGCCTCGAGGTATCTTTTCTAGCGGCATCGTAGATCTCCTTGTGGTGCGTGGTTCAACGTATTAAGTATGACGGAAAGTTGATTCAAATGCAACTTTAGGATTCTGGCCACTTCGGCGAAGGTGGCTTCATCTTTGGTAATTTCAGTGTGAGCGGCCGCAATGTGCGACTCGGTGATGCAGTTAGGATGACTGGCACTATCGATGGTGACTACGCCGTCGCTCTGGCCCAAAGTCCAGAGTCGATTGCCCGTGCCGACGATGTTATGCTGTTCGACACTGTCCGAAACAGGCAATCCATAGATGGTTTGTAGAGTCACATCGTCGGGATCCATTAAGTCGATGCTAGTCGGGATTCGATTTTGAAATGCACCAAAGAAAGCGTCCGGATTGTCTTTGATCAACTGCTCATGAAGGGCTCGATTTTCATCCTCGGGTCGCACCAGAGCCGATGAGATTCTGCCGATACCTCGTATGGCAAGCGACGATCCTGCATGGGGCGTGGCAATGTATATGACTCGACTGATATGTGGCTGCGGGGCAAAGAATAATCGCTGCGACAGTTGTTGTTTCACTTCTTCCGAGGCTTGTATGGAATCAAACGGAACACGTGAAATCGAATTCCATATAGCGTCACCACTGTCGGCTACTTGAAGTTTGGCCACCAAACCTCCCATACTGTGTCCGATCAGAACCATCTGCCCCAGCGCTGGATCGCGGAAGTGAGGTTCGATGATGCTCAGCGCTTCAAGCAATTGATGCCTAAGGCGGTATGCCGAGGTAACGAAGGGGCTGCCTGTGGCATAGCTGAATCCCCATACTTGATATTTTTGGTTAAACCAGTTTTGCGTACGAAGATAATTGACCATTTCCAACCATGTGGTTGGATCCGACAGCAGGCCGTGAATGAATACGACCGGAATCTTGCCAGGCTGGTAAGGTTCCAGCCATTTCAGCCCATCATCTTGGGTCTCGGCACCTGGCAGAACGAAACCAGAAAGTGGATTGGAAGGACTGGAATTCAGAATATCTTCCAAGGGAGCGCTGATGTCCGAGGCGACCTTCAGTTGTTGCTGTCCCACTTGAAACGACCCTATCCGCAATGGGTTTACTAGTTCAAGAACGAACTCAGGATATAGTTGATCGGTGCGACACTCGCCGTCTGGATTTCTGGGTCGCAAAAGAGCAGTAAATGCGACTGGCAAGCGCGGCGGAAAGAAACGTTCCGCTGGATCTTCGTTTGCTGTATGGATTGAAGCGCGGGTTGCTACTACGGGCACGCCGATACCGGGCTCGCAGTAGTAATTTTTCAGCTTGCGATGCTTGGGGGCTTTCGCGATTCGCAATTCCGAAAACTGATTAGTCGGCCAGAGCAGCCCGTTTTCGATTACATCGATTTCTTCCGGTCCATACGGACGGTAGATTCGCAAGTGCCCCTGATCGAGACGGCCAAAGCGAATTGATTCAGTAACAAGACCAGACAGACTGGCATGATAGGTTCTCCAGTCGTACGTAGCAATAATAGCATCTTGTGCTTGCGTGTTCATTGCTTGCCAACTATGAAGCGCCGCTTGAAAGTAATAGTCCGGGCTTCTAGGGTCGTTTGCTGCACTAAGTGTATCAGCAAGTTCCAAGAACTTGGAAGCAAGCGTCTGATGGGAACCTTGGCTGGGCCAAGGGACTTCGCTGGTCTGGATGGGCTTGTCCGACCCGAAAACCTGAGCCCACTGGGGACCGGAAGCAGAGTTCAGGATGGATTGTGATTGAAGTGTACGGCAAGGGTCGGGCGAGTATCGTTTGTCGCAAGTTCTGCAGCCTAATAGACCAACCGTTACAAGATTTAACAGCACAATCACTGTTGCCTTAGTGCTGTTAGTAGGATCATCGGCCATGGGCTGAAATTCAAATGGCTAAAATGCTTTACGACGCAGCCCTGCGTAAGTTTACCTCCTTGTTGAGTTATCGACTCCTGGTCTTTTCGTCAAGCTTGCGCGCAGTTCGTTAGCGTTTATTGCTGAACCACATTTACCCGGATTGTTCCAATAGTGCCAATCTTTCTGATTTTCACGAAGAGCATGAGCGTACTACCGACGCCAGTGCAAGTGCAGTCTATCTCAACTTTTCTCGCCACTTGCAAACAGCCTTAGGACGAATCTAGATGACAAGGAATATTCAAATGACAAGGAATAGAGTGGACTCGACAAGAGTTCGGTAAATCAATTCGGTTTGCAGCGGGAATACGATGGATGATTTCTGGCTTAACCGAACCGTAGTCAAGGTTGTTGTTTCTTTGTTACTATTACTAGCCACATCTTGTTTCGGCCATTGCGAAGACGGCTTTTCCGGTAATGTACGCACCAGTCCGCTAGAGCAGGGCGGGTTCATTGATGCGAATGACGGTAGATTACTGTCGCTGCGGCCCATCTATTTTGGCGAGACCTTCACTAATGCCAGGGGGGGGAAGTCAACTCAAGACGCCACTCGCTATTTCGGATTGTTGAACTTGGAAATTGGACTCGACTTAGAAAAATCCAAGGCCAAACTCCCAGGCCACCTGTTTCTTTTGGCTCAGAGCACTCATGGTCGTGGACTGACAGAGGACTTTATCGGGGACACTCAGGTCATTAGCAATATCGATTCATTCCAGAATATTACACAAGTGGGTGAATACTGGTGGGAGTCAAACTGGCTTAACGATGACATCACCGTGCGTCTAGGAAAGCAAGATCTCAATACTGAGTTTCAAAATATTGGAATAGCCGAGCATTTTATTCAATCCACGTTTGGCCTCAGCCCATCCACGGCCTTTCCAACCTACCCAGACCAGGCCTTGGGAGCGGTTGGCCTATTCCAACTGCGAGATTCATTGCAGTTGAAAATGGGGGCCTGGAGCGCCTTTGCCAAAGGCGGCACCTGGGGACTATCTGACACCAATGCCTATCTGGTCATAGCAGAATTGGAGCGCAGCTATTCACTTATCCAGGACAGGTATCCTGGAATTTTCGCGGTCGGTGCGCTTTATGAGTCGGCTGGCGTTCTTGAGGGTGAATTTGTTTCGGCGGTCCGTGAGTACTATCTACAATGGGAACAGAGACTCTATCAGGAAAGCCCCTGGGACGCAGACTGCTATCAGGGCCTGGCTGCCTTTGCCGGCTACTATCCGCGATTTCCTGGCGAACAACCAATTGCCAAATCGATCGGGGACAGTGCTGTCGGAGGTTTCACCTATACCGGGCTATTTCCAGGACGAGACCATGATGTTTTTGGCGTTGGTTTGGCATGGTCGGAACTGTTCCAAGGCGGAACCAACCAGGAAACGGCTACTGAAGTATTTTACAAAGCCGTTTGGTCTAAGAAAATGAGCATTCAACCAGACATTCAGTACATTACATCACCCTCTGGGATTTTTCGGGATGCACTGGCCATCGGAATTCGATTTGAATTCAGGCCCTAGTTGGTACCGCAGCTTGAGTTGCACCTGCCACCGAATCGCCAAGTGGTGCCAAATCCAATCCAGTAATTTCCTTCCAAGCTAACGGAAGTATTACCAAACTGATCTTCCGTATCAAATCCGTAGCCAGCAAAAAGATCCATGTCGATTCCGGGACGAAAGTTCTGGATACCAATTCCGCATGTAATTCGGTGCTCGGTGATTGCAGCGAACTGGGCTTGGACGTAGCGCACGGCTGGGACTCCGTCTGGCAGTACGACTCCGCCGATCGATTCAATCTGCGCACTTTTCATTGGATTCTGCGCATACACATAGCCCATTCGTAGCCTCGCCTTGGGTGTCATCAGATATTGGCTACCAAACTGAAAGCACCACTGGTCCCGGTAAATGGCCTGTAAAGTATCTGCATCACTATAGTGCTTGAACACGACATCTGCACCCAACAACAAACGGCCATCCATCAGGCCACTGTTGGCGATTCCGAAGACCACATTAGAGGGATGATCGAAGTTCACGTCCCTAGCCGTACCCACGATAGGCAGCAAAAAAGCATCTTCAAACCTGAGATTCTTTTTAGATTGCCAATGGGCTCCCACCGACGTGCTTTGGCTTAAAAAATAGTTCGCACCGACGGTGCCTCGAAAACCATAGGCTGTGGTCATCCCCGCAAAGTCGGTGAAAGGCCCGTCAAGATACGAAGTACCCAGTGCTCCCGAGGCACCGAAAGTTAGATTCTCTGTCAAGGAAACAGCCATTCCCGGAACGATATCCAACGACAAGTACTGTGCCGCTGTACCATTGGACTGAGGTACAGCTCGAAAGTTGACGCCGGCTCCTGCGTTAGTAATTAAGCCTAGCCCCATGGTCGCCGGCAAGCCCATCCCATCCAGATCCTGCGTCAGACCGATGTTACCCAATAAGCCGCCGGGTGTGGATGAAGTTGCACTGTAGGGGCTGACTCCCAGGACTGGTAGGTTTGAGTTCTGAGTGACGGAATAGTTGACATCTGCCCATGCTCCGCCAAACGAAAACTGAGTACCCTGAAACTGTCTGAGCGTAGCAGGATTACCGGCAACGGCAGATTGTAGATCTTGAGGTCTGCTCACGCTGACTCCGCCCATTCCGCCTGAAGCGGGCATGGCGTTATTGTGAAGCTCAAGTCCAAAAGTTTGAGCTATCGACCTGCGTTGGGATCCAGACCAAACTAAAGCAACAGCCAACAGTATCAGCCAAATTCTGGTTGTTAACATGAATCCCCCCGAATTCAATGGAAGTTGAGACCCTAAGGTCAATTGATTTTTCCGGCTGAGAGTTCCCTTGAAAGCATCATTGCTGTCCAAACTTGCATCACCTTCTGAATCTGCACAAGCCGCATTTTCTGAAAAATCGTCATTGACAGTAAAAAGGTTTAGTTCAGTTCTGCAATTTGTTTAGGTCTCAAGTAGTCAATACGACAACAGCTACCTAGAATGAACCAAAACTAGGGCTAAAGATGAACCTTTGACTAAAGAACCCAGGTCGACCATGGAAGGGTTGATTCAATCGCAACCCAATGCGTTAGTTTTGAGGTTAGGATTCTGCCAGGATCAGTGGTTTAGGCATTCAATCAACAGTTCTCGAGAGCAGTGGGAGAGGCGACCATCGGACAAAACTCGAACTTTCAGCGACTGAATCAACTTCAGACTTTTTGGCTAGTTTCACTGGCCGTTTGGCTAGTCGCGATGTGTGTTTTACCTGACCCTCGTCCGCTGAGCGCGCCTGACTGGTCAATTCGAACTGTGCAGTCGCTGATCGGGCCGTCAGAACCGAAGGCACGTTTTATCGCTGCTGTAACACTACGCACCCTCGGCGTGGGAATGATAGGCGTTCTTACAGCCATGGCGGTACAGGCTATTTCCCTACGACGCACTGCGGTCATCGTTCTTGCCTGCGCACCGCTTTTGGCTGTTGGCGTGAAATGGATCAACTTCGGATATTTTCCCATTCGAGAGCAACTGTTCTTTTTCGTCACGGTTGCATTCTTTGGTGGTTTGCTGGGCTTAGCCGCATGCCGTAATCGGAACGCGGCCATCGCACTAGTCAGCCTAACTGCATTACTGTTTGTTTGGGGTACTTCGACACGAGTCCCTGAAGATCTCGAACAAGCCGCTCGGGCCATCGGACAGCATTTGTTAGAAAACGCCTCGGAGATTTCCAGTGGTGACCAGGCCTTTGACCAACTGCTTCGTTTGGCTTTCGAGTATGCAGAAGAGAATTCACATGGCAATGATCCTGTTTATCCGAACAAAGCGGCTATTCTCGCCTTGGGAGTCGTCATGGGCGATGATCAGATCGTCCGCGTTGGTCGAAGTGAAATCGATCCCGAGAGAAAGTTAGAGCGTGAAGCGCTTCGTCGAAAGGTGACTGTGCATGGTCGAGGCGATTTACCTAGACACTTTGCGGTCAGCGCAGCGCTGGTGGTTCTATCTAACGAAAGCCGCTCCCTGGCGGTAGGTATCGCCAAAGAGGCCTCAGATTCCAACCCGGGCGGATCAGGATTCTCATTCGTAGATATGGTAGCCAACAAATCCGGTATTCGGTTGGCAGTCCAGGCGACCCAAAATCGCGAGTCGGCGCGGATGATTCAAGCGCGAGTCGCACAGTCCAGCGGCCCATCCCGATTTATTCCAGGAATAGACGGTCTGCCCGAAGGCCTGTCTAGCGATGTGTTTCAAGCTCAATACGGTGGATTAGGCGGCGCGAGGACTCGAGATCTCATGGCCGAGATTGATCGCCGAGTGAACGAAGCCTACGCCATTCCTTGAGTTTGCCGACACCGCTTGTTGGAATTATACTCTTATCTTTCTTTAATTCTCTACGCAGGAGACTGTTCGCATGTCGTTCTATCAAGGCCGGGCTTACTCGATATTACACCCCACCGATTTTTCAGAGGCTAGTGAGGTCGCATTTGCTCACGCATTGGCTATCGCGATCAAGAACAAAGCTGATTTAACAATTCTGCACGTCACTCCCAGTAAAGATCATGAAGTAGATTGGCAGGATTTTCCTTCCATTCGCAAGTCGCTGGAGCGCTGGGGTGTTATCGAGCCTGGAACGCGAAAGAGCGAAGTTGAATCGTTGACAGGTATTCACGTGCAAAAACTGGTCTCTGTAGACCAGAATGCGGTTGATGCAATTGTCGGCCTTACCGGCGTGGATAGCTTTGATCTGTTAGTGATGGGAACTCGTGGAGTTGGCGCTAGCTCGATATTCAGCAAACCATCTAGTTCGGTTACAGTCGCTCAGCGGGTTCAGCTGCCAACTCTCTTCGTCACTGAAGGAACGCATAGCTGTGTCGATCTCGAAACAGGCCGTGCATCATTGAGCAAAATATTGCTGGCGGTTGACCATGAGCCCAAGGCACAAGGAGCGGTCGGTCGAGTACGGACCATGTTGCAAAACTTAGGTGGCGGCGACTCACAGGTGACGTTACTGCATGTCGGGAAAGAGGATAACTTTCCCAAGCTTGACCTGCCATCCGACGCAAATATCACGTGGTCACGGACTGCTCGACAGGGCTCGGCCGCTTCGGAGATTACGAAGCAAGCCGAGGAAATGGATGCAGACCTAATTGTGATGGTTACTTCAGGCAAAGTAAACCTGTGGGACATCATCGCTGGCAGTACGGTACAAAATGTTCTGAAGAACGCTCCTTGCCCAGTTTTTTCGTTGCCTGGTTAGGGTCGTTCGTATCATAACTGTCGGTATTGTCGTGGCTTGCTCCGCGTCGAATGTTGGTTTGCAGAGCGACCATCTAGGATCCAAAGATCCTTAGAGCGTCATGTTCAGGCGCACACCGTAGACAAAAGCGTCCTCGGCAATAGCTCCTGCTTCTGGACGAATGAACTGCACGTCGGGTGTAAAATTCATCCAGCGATTGACTTGGAAGTTGTAGAACATTTCAACACCCGTACCATCGCGAGGACCGAATAGGGCCTGCGGAGCAGGGCCAAATTCGTTGCTGGCACCAACGTAATACCAGCCCAAACCAAAACGATCTCCACGATGGGGGGCTAAAGGGCTGAAGCCTCCCAGCCCAGCGCTTAAGAAATAGCGGATGGGCGTTGGGTTGCCGTCGCTGATCGAAGCGCGTCCAAACAGGCCGTATCCACGTCCTTGCTTATCTCCAAACTCAACCAGGTACTGGTCAAAACCGTAGAAGATGGTGTAGGCATCATCCAGCGTGGCAAACCCGGGTACCGGCTCGTCTGGGTAAACACCTGGTGGCGGCTCATTGAATCTCAAGTCGGTTTGGTCAGTATGCTTCCACATGCCACCGATGTGCTGATCACCTTTCTTGCCAAAAAATCTTGTATTGACTCTGATTTCTCCGCCAGCGATGATCCCTTGAGAGAACAGATCGCCTAAGCGAAAGAAGTCTGTTGTTCGATTCTGTGGATCATAGATGAAGGTTGTGATACGGCCCCACTGACGTGGCATGACGGCTCCCATCGTAAACGATGTGTAGGGCAATCCCAGCAAGAAAGCGGGGTTGGCAATCAGAGCCTGGTTCACGAACTGGTCGGTACCATCGCCACCGGCGAATTCATCGCTGTCGACGCTACCCAGAACGTCCTTCTTGCCTGCAAACACGACGAACTTCTCTGACAGTGGCTGAGTGATCAAGAAGTTAGTGATATAAGGTACTCCAGGATCGTTGGGCGCAGGTGGCAATGCGGCAGGAAACACGGCTGGCGGAATCGCGCCGGTGTTCAGCGAAACGTTGCCCCACTGTCCGTACCAGTGCTCTGCGCGCACCAGCAGCGATCCGTGCGGCAGTCCGCCAAATTTCTCCAAGTCGAATATCAGATCGTATTCGCCTCGACCTGTATACTTGAATGTGTTCCCAGGTGCCAACAGCGGAACCGGTGAAGCCACGATGCCACCATCCACTCCAAAGCCGAAATGGGTTGAACGGCCAGCAAAGGTAACGCCGGATTCCTGCATCCAAGATCGAAGTCCAAGCCAGTCACCGGTCAATGTAGGGCGCTTCCAGAAGTTACAGCCTTCTGTACAGACCAGTCCATTACACGATCTATCGGAAGTCAACCAGGATGCCTGACCATCGCAGTCATTTGTGCTCTGGTCGCAGCCCGCATTGTTTTGCGCTTGGGCAGACTGCCAAGTCGATATGACTAGAACCGCCATCCCTAAGAATCTGGAAAACCGAGACATCCCTTCCTCCTGATCGTTCAATCGGAACTGATCTATCAGCACAATTAACTTGTGGCCCTTCCGTGGACCAGCAGCATGCATGGCTTGTTCAGATAGAGAATCGTGAACTTCCACACTTGTTCTTGGATCTCGGAAGGTTCTCAGTGGCTCAAAGAAGCTAAGAACCCAAGAACGAGATATTGACGAATCATGCGCAAGCTCAATCGACTCAACCGATACAAATTCACCGAAGCGTTAATTGACAGCTAAACATGGGAAACTAAGAGGTAGAAACCATTATTTACTACGGTTGAAAGAGATGCCTGGCTCAGAAGCGGGAGTACCATCGATCTTGAAAAGCCATGAGTCTGTCCCACGGGATTGAACGCTTCCGGCAAGCGTTCCTTGTTCGTTGGTTTCCAAAGCTATTCCTTCCGGCGATGCCATCAACTGTCCAGATAGCTTAGCAGCCGCTTGCCCTTCGGCAGTCACCTGCCAGGTAAACGAAGAATCTTCAGAGATGGTCAATTCAATTTTTGTCGAACCGGACGTGGAAAGCCAATTGCCAACCAAGTCAGTTTCCTGATCAGAATTGACTTCTTTCGATCTGTCGGGTGTTGGAGTCTTTCTTTCGGCTGGAGGCTGCAGTGCATCCAACATCCTCTTGGCTGTGACGTCTTTGGGTTGATTCTCGACGACAACTTGGAGTGCTTCGATGGCATTATCCTTGGAATCGATGACCAAGTAGTGATAGGCCAGAACAAAATGAGCTGCGGCGTTGGCCGGATTTTTCTCGCAGAATGCCTCTAGCTTTCGCAACTGCTGAGTGTAATCATCGACGTCACCATATAAGCCGCTCATCGTGGTCCAGTCCATTCCAGGCGCTGAATTCAGTAGTGAGCTGAGGCCGGCTGCCGCAGAACTGTAATCACCCAAAGCGAACAGACACAAACAGCGAACTTCGTGAACTACCGCATCGCCAGGCAACTCTTTAAGTACCTGGTTCAAGCTAGAAATAGCTTGCACATAATTGCCCGACTTAAACTGCTCCAAGCTGCGGTCGAACCGCGATAAAGACTGTGCTTGTTCTGGAGATGAACTGATGGGCTCAACGGTTTCACCCTCCTGTGTGGACGCCTCTGGAAAAGTATTGATCACCACCGGTTGCGAGTAATCGTAAACCATTGGTTGAGCGGTGGTTGCCACGAAGTACGGGTTGAAATAGCTGTAGCCCCAATTGTTGGAAAGCGAACCCAATCCCCAGCCAACCCAAAACCTTGAAACGGGAGCGTACCAAGCGCTGCCCCACCATCCATGCCAACAGCCGTTGTACCAGCGGTGGTGATGATTGTTGATACCATGGTTGTACCAGTTGTTATTCCAGTTGTTATTCAAACCCCATCCAGGCCGCGCCCATCCTGGGTTGGTATGCCATGGTGGTCGATTCACGAACATATTGTTATTGATATTGTTGTTCGTAATGCTGTTTCCAATGTTGATGTTTCCAGGTCGATTGGGGCGCGGACCACCGATCGTGGGACGCTCGGCAGGTCGGGTGATGGGCCGATTGTTAACTCCAGGTCTGGTGATATTCTCAGGCAACGGCTGGGGACGAGCCTCAGGCCTGACCTGAGGACGCTCGCCCGGAAGCGGACGATTGCCCGGCAATGTCTGCGGGCGTTCGCTGGGGAGAGTGATATTCGGCCGTTCACCTGGCAG
>B570J29032_109958037_pt1 | contig 11361 bp, 11 predicted proteins | sample LakMenEpi16Nov12_FD_29032 | JGI IMG/M metagenome (IMG submission 29032)
TATACTTTTATAAATACTGATATTACAAATAAAATTTTATTAAAAAAAAAAATATCCAAGATAAATATTGATTATTTGTTTCATTTTGCGGCACAGCCAGGAGTTAGATATTCATTAATAAACCCAAAAAAATATCTCAACACCAACGTAAAAGGATTTATCAATATTATTGATAGCGTAAATAAAAATAAACTTAAAAAAGTTATTTACGCTTCTTCCAGCTCTATTTATGGAGATCAAAAATTTTTTCCGACCCATGAATCTGCTAATCGCAATTCAAAAAATCCTTATGGGCTTACCAAAGTTATAAATGAGGATTTAGCATTAATTTATAGCAAAGCTCTAAATATACCATTTGTTGGACTTAGATTTTTTACTGTATATGGAGAATGGGGCAGACCAGATATGTTCATTATTAAATTATTAAATTCAATAACAAAAAATAAAGTTTTTTATTTAAACAAAGCAGGAGATCATTATCGTGATTTTACTTATATAAAAGACGTTAATCATATTTGTGCAAAATTAATTAATATAAAAACATCCGAGCATGAAGTTTTTAATATTTGCTCTAGTAATTATATAAATATAAAAAAATTATCTAATAATATTAAGAAACTTTTTCCTAAAGCAAAAATCTTAAATATTAAAGCTAATAAAGCAGATGTTTATAAAACTTTTGGAAGTAACAAAAAAATCAGAAAATTTTTGAAGATAAAAAAATTTACTAAAGTAAGTATTGGATTAAAAAATACTATTAATTGGTATTTCGAAAATAAAATTTACAAAGTTCTGTAATATAATAACTCTAATAAAATTTTTTAATAGAATTCTTAATTATAGCATTAAAAAATAAAGTTATTATTAAAAAAATATTTTGTCCATTATTAAATCTAATTTTACACTCTTCTAAAATATGATTCATGAAACTAACTTTGCTAGAATAGCCTCCGCTTGATACAATACCAATTAATTGACTCTTTTTTGTTGAGTCGCCTAGCATGTTGTTTTTAACTATAGTTCTATAATAATAATCATAGTCAGCTGAACATCTATAATTTGTATTATATAATCCAATCTTTTTTATAGATTCTCTTTTCATAAAAAAACCAGTTGAATGCGTTGTCGCAAAATCAAAATTGTATTTAATTCTTTTTGCATTAAAGCCATATTTAAGTATGGTTTTTTTTGTGTAATGTCTTTGTACTGTTCCAAAAACAAAATCAATTTCATTTTTATTTATAAAGATTTTACTTATAATTTTAAGTGCATTCTTGGTTAGGATGTCGCCGCAGTTAACAAAAACAACAATATTTCCATTTGCAATTTTAATTCCCTTATTCATTGCATCATAAATTCCATTATCTTTTTCAGAAATTAGAAAGTTTATTATTTTTTTTTTAGTTAGAATTTTCTCAAGAGTAGGGTCTTCTGATTTGCCATCAATAATTATATATTCAAAATTTTTAAATTTTTGATTTTCTATACTTTTAATTGTCTTAAAAATTAAATTGTCACTATTTTTTACGACGGTAATAATAGAAAATATTGGATGTTTTTTATATTTTGATATTAAAAATCTTTTTGTTTTTGATTTATAATATTTATTCATCTGACTATACTAATTTACTTTTAAATATTTTACGATACTTTGATAATTAATAATGTCTTTATATAGTCATAAAATTAAAAAGTACTTATACGATGAAATAGAAAAAATTATAGAAAAATCATTTGTAAAATGAGAGTACTGTTTGACTATAAAATATTTTTTCATCAAAAAGTTGGGGGAATTTCAAGATACATAGTTAATTTACATAAGAAATTATTAGAAAAAAATATATCGTCGATAATTTATGCGCCTATACATATTAATAAATTTTTAAATGATCTTAATTGTAAAGAAAATTTTTATTTAAAAAAAAAATTTATTTATAGTTCAAGAATTATAAATTTATATAATTCAATAAAAACTTTTTTTTATATAAAAAAATATAAACCAACTATTATTCATACAAGTTATTATAATTCTGAATTATTAGATCAAAAAAGTGCATTAGTTGTTACAGTTTATGATTTGATACATGAATTAATCTACAAAAATAAGAATGGTTTTAAAAAGAAAATTCTAGATAGAGCGGATCATGTTATCTGCATTTCTAAAAACACTTTAGACGATCTAATTAAAATTTATAATATCAATATTAAAAAAACCTCAGTCATTTATCTAGGAATTAATTATTTAAATTTACATAAAAAAAATAATTTTAAATTAGAATTTCCTTATATCTTGTATGTAGGTGATAGACAAAAATATAAAAATTTTAAGCTTCTTGTTGACGTATATTCAATTTCAAAAACTTTATCGAAGTCATTTAAAATAATTTGTTTTGGTGGAGGAAAATTTACAAAAGAGGAGGATTCTTATTTTCGTAATAAAAATATTGATTTAAATAACTTAATTCATATTGAGGGAGGTGATGAAATTTTAATTGATTTATATAGTCAAGCTAGAGCTTTAATAATTACTTCACTATACGAGGGATTTGGAATGACAGCTTTAGAGGCTCAGTATTTAAATTGTCCAGTTTTATCTACTAATACAAAAGTTTCTCATGAAATATTAAAAGAATCTGCATTTTTTTTTAATTCTACTAATATTGATGATGCGAAAAGTATATTAGAAAAATATTTATTTTCAGACAGTGAGTTGCGCTTGATTAAGAAAAGGGGTTATGAGAATTCTACGAAATTTACACTTGAAAAAAATGCTCAAGAAACAATAAGTGTATATAAAAAATTATTATGAGCAAAAAAATATTTTATTGGGCGCCTCATTTTTCTAAAATTGCTACTACAAAAGCAGTTATTAATTCTGCTTATAGTTTAAAAAAATATTCAAAAGAATATAATGTGAGTTTAATTTCTTCAATAGGAGAGTGGAAAAATTATGAGTCTGATTTGTATGAAAAAAAAATTGATATAATAAATCTCTCGAATAGAAATTTAATTAAAAATCTACCAAAAGAAGGTTTTTTTTTAAGTAGGTTTTCCTTTATATTTATTTTTGTTTATTTTTTTTTTGTATTATTAAAAAAAATAAAAACTGAAAAGCCGGATTTTTTAATTATTCATTTAATAACATCATTACCATTAATATTATTTTTATTTTTTAATATTAAAAAAACAAAATTAATCTTACGAGTTTCGGGATTTCCAAATTTAAATATTTTTAGAAAATTATTTTGGAAATTATCCAATAAAGTTATTTATAAGATAATTTGCCCAACAAAGGAGACTCTAAATTATCTTAGTGCAAAAAATTTATTTGATAAAAACAAGCTAATTTTAATTGAGGATCCTGCAATAAACATCAATGAAATAAATATTCTAAAAAGGGAAAAAATAGATAACAATATTTCTGAACTTAAGAATAGCCTATTAGCAGTTGGAAGACTAACAAAGCAAAAAAATTTTAAATTTCTTATAAATGTTTTTAAAAAAATAAATTTAACATACCCGCAGTATAAACTTTTTATATTGGGAGAGGGTGAGGAAAAAAAAAAATTAATTAATTTGATTGAAGAATTAAATTTAAATAACAATATTAAGTTATTGGGATATCAAGATAATGTTTTTAAATACATGTTTAACTCAAAATTTTTTATTTCTGTTTCGCTTTATGAAGATCCTGGCTTTTCATTATTAGAAGCGGCTGCATGCAATCTTTCAATTATATCTAGCAATGTTCAGTCCGGACCAATTGATTTTTTATCAAATTATGACGCGGGTTATTTATATAAAAAAAATAATGAAGATGATTTTTTACGTGCATTTAGTGAAGCTAATATTGACGAAACTAAAAAATCCAAAAAAAAGCTAAACGCAAAAAAAAGGGTAAAGTATTATACAAAATTTAATCATTTTCTGAAGTTAGACAAAGTCCTTATATAAATTTAACTCAATATTTTTGGTTGCGGGGCTTGGATTTGAACCAAGGACCTTCAGGTTATGAGCCTGACGAGCTACCAGACTGCTCCACCCCGCGATATTAGGAACAATGATATACTATATTTAAATTTAAATGTATATGAGAGTTTTTTTGTAAAGATTAAATAAATAATTTTTATATATGCAAAATAAATTATTAATATTTATCCCATCCATTGAGGATGGAGGTGTTGAAAAAAATCTTTTTTTATTAAGCAATTATTTATCAAAAAAAATAAATAGAGTGGAAATATTGAGTTGCAATTATAACTATAAATATTTATTTAATAAAAAAATTAAATTTTCAGGAACTAGAAGTAAATTTTTTTTTAATAAAAGTAGATATATCAAATATTTAGTGTGTCTATTTATCTTAGCTCTAAATATTACAAGAGACAGAAATGTTATTGTATTTGCCTTTCAGGCAAATATTTATGCAATTTTCATCTCTAAATTATTAGGCATAAAAATTATAACCAGATCAAATTCTGCACCTCAAGGATGGTCAAATAGTTATTTGAAGCAGATTATTTTTGGTTTCTTATTGAGAAGAGCAGATTCTATTATTGTTAATTCTTTAGAGTTTAAAAAAGAAATGGACAAGAGATATAAAGTTAATACAAATTTTATTTACAATCCATTTGACGTAGAGTTTATTAAAAAAAAATTAAAAATAAATTTTAATTTCAATTTTTATCACCAAAAATATATAAAAATTATCTCGATCGGGCGCCTGACAGATCAAAAAGATCACTTAACTTTGCTAAAAGCTTTTTCTCTAGTAGTCAAAAAAATTAATGCAAAACTATTAATCATAGGAAAAGGTAAGCTAGAATTTTTTTTAAAAGATTTTATTTTTAATAATAATTTAACAAGTAACGTAAAATTATTAGGATATACTAACAATCCATATAATTATTTAAAAAATTCTGATATTTTTGTTTTATCTTCAAAGTTTGAAGGATTGCCAAATGTATTGCTCGAGGCTCAGTTTTTAAAAAAATATATAATATCTACCGATTGTCCCACCGGCCCGAAGGAAATTTTACTTAATAATAAAGCAGGAGATTTATTTGCTGTTGGAGATTATAAAAAATTGTCACAATTTATACTTAATTATAATTCTCGAAGTAAAAAAATTAAAAAAAAAATTAACTTAGGTTTTAAAAAATTTTACAGATTTGATATGAACAATAATTGTTCAAAATATTTAAATGTTATAAACAAATATATATAGTCATATTATTTTATATAAAGTTTATTAATTTCTTTCTAAAAGTATTATAGTCACATCTTTTAAATTTTTCGTAAAGCAATTTGCCACAATGAGGTTTTTTATAATTTCTTTCTTTATTAATTTTTTGCAAATAATAATAGCCTTTAAATAAAAGATTAAAAATTATGAATGGATATAAACCTACCCAAATTCTAATTTGAGATTTGTAGTAAAATAAATAAGAAATATATTTAATTCTATCTTTGAAAGATGAATAAATTTTAATAGTTTTTCCATTCGTATCTATTACTTTTTGCACTTGGTAAGGAAGTATAGATTTTTTGTAATTGTTGTAGAGTGGAAATTGATAACAAGACAGTACTAATTTTTCTTCTAAGAATATTTTTTTAGTTAAAAGATAACAAGCGTCATGATCTTCATTGCCGCCTTCCCATGCATGAGTAAAAATAATTTTTTTTCCTTTTATATTTTTTATTATATATGATATTTTCTTGTAAACACTTTTAATTTTTTTGTATAAAAAACAAGTTTCTATATTATTAAGTCGCCCAAAAAAAATAATATTTTTTTCATCTACTCCTATTTTTTTTAGTACTTTTAAACTTTCTTTATCACGATAGAATATCTTTGATGAATTTATTTTTTTTTTAATTGACCCTGAAGTCATGTAAAAAATTAAAATATTTTTTTTATTTTTAACACACCAATTTATTTTCTCGTAGATACCAAATTCATCATCCTGATGCGCAAATATAAATATATAGGTTATTGAAGACATCTTGTGGTGATTTATAATATATTAACATCTATTCTATAAAAAATAAGATTTATATACAGATATTTTTAATCTAATTTTTCTTATTATTTAATTTAAATTGCAGTAATTTATTTAACAATATATTAAACTCTTATATTTTTTTATCCAAAAATTATGAAAGTTTTAGTTACAGGTGCGGCTGGTTTTGTTGGCTCTCATTTAGTTGAGCAATTAGTTAAGGGCGGATATGATGTTAAAGTTTTGGTGCATTACGACTCAAGCAATAGTTGGGGGTGGATAGATAAATCAGAGTTCAAAAATAATATCGAAGTAGCCGTAGGAGATATAAGAGATTTTGATTCAGTCTATTCTGCAATGAAAGATGTAGATACTATTTTTCATTTAGCAGCACTAATTGGAATTCCTTATTCATATTTGTCTCCGTTAGCTTATGTTAAGACAAATATCGAGGGAACATATAATGTTTTGCATAGTGCAAAACTACTTAGGACTAAAAATATATTAATTACCTCTACCAGTGAAACATATGGCAGCGCACAGTATATTCCGATAGATGAAAAACATCCTTTGGTTGGTCAGTCCCCATATGCAGCCACCAAGATAGGAGCAGACCAATTAGCTATTAGTTATTTTAAGTCTTTTTCTCTACCTGTTAAAATAGTGAGGCCATTTAATATTTATGGACCGAGACAGTCAGCTAGAGCAATTATCCCGACAATAATTATACAGTTATTAAATGACATGAAGACTCTTAATCTAGGAAATCTGAATACTATTAGAGATTTTACCTATGTATTAGACACAGTAAATGCTTTTATAGAGATTTCAAAACAAGATAGTTTAAATGGTGAAGTTATAAATGTAGGCTCAGGATTAGAAATTTCAATTAATGAGCTTTGTCAGTTAATTTTTAAATTGCTAGATAAAAAGATTGACATTTCTCTAGACAATCAAAGATTAAGACCTAGCAAGAGTGAAGTTGATAGACTTTTGTGTGATAATCAAAAAATAAAAAAAAATACAAAGTGGGAGTTAAAATTTGATATAGAAAAAGGGCTCAGAGAGACAATAAATTGGTTTAAATTAAATAAAAATTTTTATAAACACAATATTTTTAATAAATAATTTTTATGAATGACAAGGTAGTAATTTTAGCGGGTGGTAAAGGAAAAAGATTTAGACCATTTTCTTTTTTTTTACCAAAACCTTTAATGCCTATTGGAGAAAATCCAATAATTTATTATTTAATTAATTTTTTTAAAAAAAATAAATTTAAAAATTTTATTATATCAATTGGATACCAATCAGAACTTATTAAAGCTTATCTGGGAACGGGTAGTAAATTTGGTGTAAAGATTAGATATTTTGATGAGAAAAAAGAATTAGGAACCGCAGGACCTTTGTCTTTGATTAAAAATTCTATTAATAAAAATAATTTTTTTTTTTTAATTAATGGAGATATTTATACTGAAATTAATTTTAAAAAAATGATGAAATTTGCAAAAGGTGGCAATTATGATTTAGTTGTAGGGTATATTCGTCATAAACAAAAAAGTAGTTTTGGAGAATTAAATATAAAAAATAATAGAATTAATAAAATTATTGAAAAACCTTATAGGTTTATTAATGTAAGTTCAGGAATTTATATAATAAAGAATTCAAAAAATCTAAACGTGGTCAAAAAAAATACTTTTTATACAATGCCTCAGTTAATTAATAATTATATCACAAGAGGATTGAAAGTTGGTGCTTTTAGAATTTCAGGTTTTTGGATGGGAATAGAAAATATTGACAATATTAAAGAAGTTTCTAAAAGATTATTAAAATTTAATAAATGAAGAGTCGCACGTTGGTTGCTATTCCAACTTTAAATGAGGAGGTTTCGATTGTTAAAATCATTAGAGGCATTAAATCTAATATTAATAATGTGGATATTCTTGTAGTTGACGGTTATTCTAAAGACTCGACTGCTCAAAAAGCCAGATCTCAGGGTGCAAAAGTGATTCAAATAGAAAAATCTTTCGGAATAGGTCTTGCAATTGAAACAGCTATATTATTTGCATTTTTATTTAATTATAAGTTTTTGGTAAGAATGGACGGTGATGGGCAGCATAAAATAGAGGATGTTCTAAAAATATTAAAATTTGCGAAGTCAAACAAACATGATTTGGTGATTGGATCTAGATTTAATAATTTTGCCGAGTATAAGACTACAGTTTTAAGAATGTTTGGCATAAAGCTTTTTAGTTTCTTAATTAGATTAATTTATAAAATAAATATCAAAGATTGCACTTCAGGATGCCAAGTATTAAGTTATAATTTTTTACGAAGAATTATAAAAAATAAAAATTTTATATACTCGGAAGTTGGATTAATTTGCGAAGGAGCTTTATCGAATATGAAGATTAGTGAAATTGGAATAAATATGAAATTTAGAAAATATGGAAAATCTAGTTTTAATTTTTTCAATTCATTTAAATATATGTTTGTAAATTTAATAAGTTTAATTTCTTCAATCGCAGAAATTAAAGAAAAAAAATGATTTCTTTGCATTCTAGAATTGTAATGTCTTTAATTGGTATTTTTATAATTTTATTAATGTTTTTTTTTGTTAGAAAAAAAATTTTACAAAATTTTTATACTTTAATTTGGATTATGATTGGGTTTGTTTTTATATTTATTGCATTATTTCCAAAAACAATTAATTTAATAGCACATGTTCTAGGAATTGAATTTTCTCCTATAGGCATTCTTGTTGTTGCAATTTTTGGTTTAGGTTCAATTATCTTATATTTATCTGCGGTTATTAGTTTTCATGAAAAAAAAATAAAAGAATTTGAAAAAAAAATTGCTATTATTGCTTATAAAAAAAATAAAAAGTTTTTTTGATAATATTAATAATTAATAAAAATGTGAAAAAGTGAAGATATTAATTTTAGACGTTTATAAAAAAGCTAAATACAGAATAACAAAAGATACTAACGGCGGTTATGGCACAGCTAATAATTTTGCTCATAATATTTTTTCAGGTGTTTTAAGTTTTGTTTTAAAAAAAATGAGTCATTGGCCGCCTTTATTTGCCGCTTACACATTCTCAGTTCTTAAAAAGAAAGGTTATGATGTAAAATATGCAAATGAACTACCAGAAGATTATAATAAGTTTGATTTGTTTATTATTACTTCGTCAATTGTTTGTTTTGATGTTGAGTTAAATTTAGTGAGATTCTTAAAAAATAAGGAGAAGAATATTTTTGTTATAGGGCCATTTGCAAAACATATGAGTGATTCTTATGTTGAGGCTGGAGCAAATGTTATTATGGGAGAACCAGAATTTTATTTTTTAAGTAATAAAAATATTTTTGATGATTTGGGAAAAAATAAAATTTTTTTTAATCACACATTTTCTCTGGATGATTTGCCCTTTCCCAGATGGGATTTAATGTTTCATAAATTTACCAGTGTAGATAAGTTATTTGGCAATTACAAAAGTTTACCAATGATAGCAACGCGTGGCTGTCCTTATTCATGTGGCAGATATTGTGTATATCCCCTCCAACAAGGCAATAAGATTAGACAAAGAAGCATAGATAATATTATTCAAGAAATTGAATTTTGGAAAAAAAATCATGATGTAGAAATGTTCATTTTTAGAGATCCAGTATTTTCAATTAATAGAAAACACACGATTGAATTTTGTGAAAATTTATTAAAAAAAAAATTAAATATAAAATTTGCTATTGAAACTCATCTTAAGTTATTAGATGATGATTTAATTAAATTATTAGCTAAATCTGGTTTAGTAGCATGTATAGTAGGAATCGAAAGTTCAGAGAAATATGTTTTAAATATGGAGAGTAGATTTACAGTTAGTCAAGATGACCAATTGAAGAGAATAAAAGAATTAGAAAAAGAAAAGATTATAGTGTCTTCTATGTTTATCTTGGGTTACCCTTCTGACAATAATCAAACTGTTAAAAATACTATTAATTATGCAAAATATCTTAACACAACTTATGCTCAATTTAATGTGTGGACCCCATATCCAGGAACACCAGTTTATAATGAATATAAAGAAAAGATAACAGAAACTTCTTATGAGAGTTTTGATCAACACACTTTAGTTTATAAGCATGAAAATTTTAACAAAAAAGATCTTAAGATTATATTGGGTGAAGCTTATGTTAATTATTATTTTAGATTTAAATGGTTTTTAAAATTCTTTAAGACATATATTTTTGCTTAATTCTAAAAAATTTTTTGTTATTACTGGCGCTACATCAGGTTTAGGAAAATCATTAGCTTTAAAATTTTCTAAAATACCAAACTCGAAACTTATTTTAATTGGAAGATCAAAAAAAAAAATAAATAATTTAAAAAAAAATATTTATTTTAATAATAAAAACATTTCTTTTTTTATTTGTGACTTTAGTGAACATTATCAAATTGTTAAATTATTAAAAAGTTTGTCAAAAATAAAAAAAATTGATTATTTGATTAATAATGCAGGAGGATTTTATTTCAAAAAAACATATAATAAAATAGGAGTCGAAAAAAATTTTTATTTAAACTATTTATCAATTTTTTATTTCACTTTAAATTTATTAAAAAAAAATTCTGTCAAAAAAATTATTAATATAACATCAAGATCTCATAAAAATTTTTTGATTAATACTAGTGATTTACAAGCTATTAATAAATTTAGTTTTTGGAGGAGTTATAAAAACGCTAAATTTTTACTGATTCTGTTCACTTATTATTTATCAACTAAGTTTAAAAAAAGAATTATATTTTGTATTGATCCAGGTAGAATTAGATCTGAATTTGGAGCTAATGATAATATAATTATTAAATTTATATTTAAGCTATATCTTTTAGTTGTGGGAAAATCTGTTGATTTTGTTGCAGAAAAATTAGTTAAAATTATTTTAAAAAATAATAAAACGAGTCTTTATTTTCAAAATTTTAAATGCTCTAAGAGTCATTTAGAGACTTATAATTTTAATTTACAAAAAAAAGTATGGGGCTTAAGTATGGAGTATTTTAAAAATTAAATGCATGATATTGTAATAAAATAAATTATCTGAACTAATGAATAATCTTTTTTTTAAAAAACTACCTTATTTGTTAATTTTTTTCGGTCTCGTATATTCTATTATCAATTCTGTGAGTGATACTACAAAACATGATCATTATAGACTTTCAATTAATAATAACGAAATCCATTCAATCATTAGGACAGATGTTGCGCAGTATTGGGAATATGCCCATTCATTTAAGACTGATTTTGAAAAAAAAAAAGACTTTTTTAGATCTGGCGAGGAAGTTGTAAATAGTTATTTTTATCCAAGATTTATAG
>B570J29032_109958034_pt1 | contig 11356 bp, 9 predicted proteins | sample LakMenEpi16Nov12_FD_29032 | JGI IMG/M metagenome (IMG submission 29032)
TTTTTTGATTATGTATGAACATTAAATTTTAAAACGATGATGGGATTTTATATTATTATGGGAGCCATAGCGCTCGTAAGTTGGTTGGTGAGCAATAAGCTAAAAAGTAAATTTGAATTTTATTCAAAAGTACATCTACGCAATGGTCTGAGTGGTGCAGAAATTGCCGAAAAAATGTTGGCCGATCATGGCATTTATGATGTAAAAGTTATATCAACACCCGGACAATTGACCGATCATTATAACCCAACTAACAAAACGGTTAACTTAAGTGAGGCAGTCTACAATCAAAGAAATGCAGCGGCGGCAGCGGTTTCAGCTCACGAAGTTGGTCACGCTGTGCAACATGCAACGGCTTATCAATGGTTGACCATGCGTTCAAAGTTAGTGCCAGTTGTAAGTGTAGCTTCAGGCATGTCGCAATGGGTTATTTTGGCAGGTTTAATGCTGATGGCTGCCAGTTCCATGGGCATCTATGTAGCATTAGTTGGATTAGCTTTGATGGCTTTGGGAACAATATTTTCTTTTGTCACCTTGCCTGTTGAATATGACGCCAGTAATCGCGCCTTGGCTTGGTTGAAAACCAAAGGTATGCTAGGACAACAAGAAATGGTTGGCGCAGAAGACTCTTTGAAATGGGCTGCTCGCACATATGTGGTAGCTGCAATCGGTTCATTAGCTACACTTGTATATTTTGCTTTTCAAATTTTGGGGAGAAGGGATTAGATTTTTTTTGAAGCTTAATCCTGCTGTCCGTTACAAGTCCTCATTTTTCAGTTCGTTAAACTAAAATAAAAAATGAGCTTCTAGGGTCGCTATTTTTTACTAAGTTTATCTAAACTTCAAAATTGCGGGCTTTCCACTGCCATCAGGGCTAGGGCTCCTACCCAAAATGAAACAATCAAACATAAAAAAGGCTGTCCGAAAAGTAAAAATCAGCCTTAAATTTGTCACTCCGACGACAGGAGGGGTCTCATAATCAATTATATGTGATTTCTCCTAGCGTCGAAATGAAAACAAGCAACTTTTCGTACAGCCTTTTTTTATTTATATAAAATTTATTTACACATTATCCTTTTCTTTTTTAGAAATAGTCACTTTCAGTTCAGTGCCATTTTCTGCCAAATCTAAGGCGATGGAGTCACCTTCATCAAGATTTGAATTAACGATTTCTTCAGCCATGGCATCCTCCACATATTTTTGAATGGCACGTTTCAATGGTCTGGCACCAAATTGTTTATCAAAACCTTTGTCTGCAATAAAATTTTTAGCTTCTTGCGAAAGTTGTAAATTGTAGCCCATTTCGGTCACGCGAGCCAAAAGTTTTTTTAATTCAATTTCAATGATTAAATCAATATGCTCTTTTTCTAAAGGATTAAACACAATGACGTCATCAATTCTATTCAAAAATTCAGGTGCAAAAGTTTTTTTCAAAGCATTTTCTATCACACTTTTTGCATGATCATCCGCTTGCGCAATTTTAGCAGATGTGCCAAAACCAACCCCTTGACCAAAATCTTTTAATTGACGTGCGCCAACATTTGAAGTCATGATGATAATCGTATTTCTAAAATCTATTTTTCTACCTAAACTATCGGTCAAGAAACCATCATCTAGCACTTGCAACATCATATTAAATACATCTGGATGCGCTTTTTCTATTTCGTCTAAAAGCACCACGCTATAAGGTTTTCTTCTAACTTTTTCAGTCAATTGACCGCCTTCTTCATAACCAACATAACCTGGAGGTGCGCCGATTAAACGTGAAATGGCAAATTTTTCCATATATTCACTCATGTCAATTCTGATGAGTGCATCTTCTGAATCAAAAAGTTCTTTGGCAATAACTTTGGCTAATTGGGTTTTTCCTACACCAGTTTGACCTAGAAAAATAAATGATCCAATCGGCCTATTTGGGTCTTTTAGCCCAGCGCGATTTCGTTGAATAGATTTTGCAATTTTACCAACAGCTTCATCTTGACCAATCACTTTTAATTTTAAAATTTCAGGCAACTTACTCAATTTATTGCTTTCAGTTTGCGCAATTTTATTAACAGGAATGCCACTCATCATTGAAACAACATCTGCCACATGATCATCTGTAACGGTAATTTTGTTGTTTTTCGATTCAATTTCCCATAATTCTTGTGCATCTGCCAAATCTTTTTCAATGCGTTTTTCATCATCTCTTAATTTGGCCGCCTCTTCATATTTTTGGCGTTTAACAACGGAGGTTTTCAGTTCTCTCACATCTTCTAGCTGTTTTTCCAAATCTAAAATTTGCTGAGGCACTTGAAGATTGGTAATGTGCACACGAGATCCTGCTTCATCCAAGGCATCGATGGCTTTGTCTGGTAAAAAACGATCGGTCATGTAACGATTAGTCAATTTCACACAAGCTTCAATCGCTTCTGGTGTATAGAAAACGTTGTGATGATCTTCATATTTTGGTTTGATATTATTCAAAATCATAATCGTTTCATCAACAGTTGTTGGTTCCACAATAATCTTTTGAAAACGTCTTTCTAAAGCCCCATCTTTTTCTATATATTGTCTATACTCGTCTAAGGTTGTTGCACCAATACATTGAATTTCACCTCTGGCCAATGCTGGCTTAAACATATTTGAGGCATCAAGTGAACCTGTTGCTCCTCCTGCACCAACAATGGTATGAATTTCGTCTATAAATAAAATAATATCATCATTTTTTTCTAACTCATTCATCACCGCTTTCATGCGTTCTTCAAATTGACCGCGATATTTTGTGCCAGCCACCAAAGAGGCTAAATCTAAGGTAACTACCCTTTTATTAAAAAGAATTCTTGACACCTTTTTCTGAATGATTCTCAGGGCTAATCCTTCTGCAATTGCAGATTTTCCTACGCCTGGCTCACCAATAAGCAAAGGATTGTTTTTCTTTCTTCTGCTTAATATTTGAGACACTCTTTCTATTTCCTTTTCTCTACCAACCACAGGATCAAGTTTGCCATCAATGGCCATTTCTGTCAAATCTCTTCCAAAATTATCTAGAACAGGTGTTTTAGATTTTTTTGCCGTTCGGCCAGGATTATTAGGGTTATTGACATCCTTGAATGAATCATCTTGAGATGAAGAATCTCCAAAAGTTTCGTTTTTTGGTGTGTCTTTATAAAAATTTTCGCCGTTATTATCGTCTGCAATCATGTTTAAATATTCTTCCTTTACGGTATCGTAATCTATTTTTAATTTTTTTAAAAGTTTAGTTGTGGGATCGTTTTCGTTTTTTAAAATACTGAGTAACAAATGCGCCGTACTGACGGAAGAACTTTGATACAATTTAGCTTCTAAAAAAGTAAACTTTAGCGCGCGGTCAGATTGGCGGGTGAGATGTAAACTTTTCTTATCCATGCCCATCGGCTGTTGAACGGGGTTAGAAGGACTTAGCAATTCTATTTTCTTTCTTAAAAATTCTAAGTCTATGGCTAAAATTTCAAGAATTTTAATAGCCTTGCCCTGACCGTCTCTTAAAAGCCCTAGAAGTAAATGTTCTGTGCCGATAAAATCATGTCCTAAACGTAAAGCTTCTTCCTTGCTGAAAGATATTACATCTTTTACTCTTGGTGAAAAATTATCATCCATTTAATGATGGGTTTAAAAATCCAAATTTACAAAAAATATTAATTGATTCTATCAAACTAATTCTAAAATAATCATAAAAAAATTATGACAACAATTGGTTTAAAGAATATATTTTTGAGAATCTCAGCGTTAAGCAGCATTAAAATATATGCTTTATTTTGAAAAAAATATCCAATTATTACTTATGCCTTATAGATTAGGCAGTTAACATTGCTTCGCACCTCCTGCGCAAATAGCTATTGAGCGTCTTACTTGCTCTTAAAAGAACAAAAAAAAACAAACGGTTACAAAGGTATCGCCTCATACTGGCAGAAAAAGCATGAGTCATTTACTTCAAATTGTTAATAATTATTAAGATTTTTGTTGTGTTTTTATTATGTCAAAAAGAATAAAAGTCGTACTTTAGCACGTTTAATTTTAATTAGTATATTTTACCATTATGGGAGAAGGAGAAAGGTTAATTCCAATAAATATTGAGGATGAAATGAAATCGGCCTACATCGATTATTCGATGTCCGTGATAGTTTCAAGAGCTTTGCCAGACGTAAGAGATGGCTTAAAACCAGTACATAGACGTGTATTATTTGGAATGTATGAATTAGGTGTTTTGTCTAACAGGCCGCACAAAAAATCTGCAAGGATAGTCGGTGAAGTTTTGGGTAAATACCACCCACATGGCGACACCTCAGTTTATGACGCCATGGTTCGTATGGCACAGGAATGGAGTTTGAGATATATGCTTGTTGATGGCCAAGGTAACTTTGGCTCGGTTGACGGTGATAGTCCAGCTGCTATGCGTTATACTGAAGCACGTATGCGAAAAATTGCGGAAGAAATTTTATCAGATATAGACAAAGAAACAGTTGATTTTCAGTTGAATTTTGACGATACCCTTGAAGAGCCAAAAGTTATGCCAACAAGGGTGCCTAACCTTTTAATCAATGGTGCTTCAGGTATTGCTGTGGGTATGGCAACCAATATGCCACCGCACAATTTAACGGAAGTAATCAATGGTACTTTGGCCTACATTGCCAATAATGATATTGAAATAGACGAATTAATTACACACATTAAAGCACCAGATTTTCCAACAGGTGGTATCATCTATGGTTATGAAGGCGTGAGAGAAGCCTTCAAAACAGGAAGAGGCAGAATCGTTATGCGCTCTAAAGTTAATTTTGAAGAGGTAAATGGTAAAGAAGCAATTATCGTAACCGAAATTCCTTATCAAGTTAACAAATCTGAAATGATTAAGCGCATAGCAGAATTGGTTAATGAGAAGAAAATTGAAGGTATTTCTGCCATCAGAGACGAATCAGACCGTAATGGTATGCGTATCGTTTTTGAGCTTAAACGTGAAGCTGTACCAAACGTTATTGTGAATATGCTTTACAAATATTCGCAATTACAATCTTCATTTAGTGTCAACAATATTGCGCTTGTAAAAGGCAGACCAATGATGCTAAACTTAAAAGACATGATTCATTATTTTGTGGAACATCGTCATGAAGTTGTGGTAAGAAGAGCGCAATTCGAATTGAGAAAAGCAGAAGAACGTGCGCATATTTTAGAAGGACTAATCATTGCTTCAGACAACATTGATGAAGTTATAAAAATCATTAGAGGTTCTAAAGATGGCGAGGAAGCTAGAGCCAGATTAATAGAAAGATTTAGTTTGTCTGAAATTCAAGCCCGTGCAATTGTTGAAATGCGCTTGAGACAATTAACTGGTCTTGAGCAAGATAAACTACGCGCAGAATATGATGAAATTATGAAATTAATAAGTCATTTAAAAGCCTTATTAGACAGTAAGGACATGCGTATGGATTTAATCAAAGAAGAATTAACTGAGATTAGAGATAAATATGGCGATGAAAGACGTTCGCAAATTGAATATGCAGGTGGTGAAGTAAGTATTGAAGATTTAATTGCAGATGACCAAATGGTTATTACGATTTCTCACGCTGGGTATATCAAAAGAACCTCATTATCTGAGTATAAAACTCAAAACCGTGGTGGCGTTGGTCAAAAAAGTGCTGGCACCAGAGATAGCGACTTCTTAGAGCACTTATTTACCGCTTCAAATCACCAATACATGTTGATTTTTACGCAAAAAGGAAAGTGTTTTTGGATGCGGGTTTATGAAATACCAGAAGGCACAAAAGTAAGCAAAGGTCGTGCTATTCAAAATTTAATTAACATTGATAGTGACGACAAAGTTAAAGCATACATTTGTACAGGTGACCTTAAAGATATTGAATACATCAATAACCATTATTTGATTATGGTAACCAAAAAAGGTATCGTTAAGAAAACCTTATTGGAGCAATATTCTCGTCCTCGGACTAATGGCATCAATGCTATTACGATTAGAGAAGATGATGAACTATTAGAAGCTAAATTGACTAATGGTGAAAGCCATGTTTTATTAGCCGTTCGTTCAGGCAAGCTGGTTCGTTTTGAAGAAAGCAAAACCAGACCAATGGGCAGAGGTGCTTCTGGTGTAAGAGGTATCACCTTGGCAAATGACAAAGATGAAGTGATTGGCATGGTTTCTGTAAATGACATGACTAGTGAGATTTTGGTTGTGTCTGAAAATGGTTATGGCAAGCGTTCTTCTTTAGACGATTATCGCGTAACTAACAGAGGGGCTAAAGGTGTAAAAACCTTAAATATCACTGATAAGACTGGCGAATTGGTCTCTATTAACTGTGTTACAGATGCTGATGACTTAATGATCATTAATAAATCTGGCTTAACCATTCGTATGCAAGTGGCTGATTTGCGAGTAATGGGTAGAGCTACTCAAGGCGTTAAATTGATTAACATCAAAGGCAATGACTCCATTGCAGCTGTGACTAAAGTGTTACGTGAAGACGAGGAAGACCTCGTTGAAGATGAAAATATTAACCAAGATAATGAAGAAACCTCAACAGATGAAGAGACTTCGCAAGAATAAATACTAACTTAAACCACTATTAAAATGAACATTAAATTTTTAAGCGTCGTAGCAACCTTAACGATTTCTAGTTTTAGTATCGCACAAAAAGACGAAATTAAAGCTTTAGAAAAAGCTACAAAAAACGCAAATCTTCAAGAAATTGAAGCTGCCGCCAAAACTGCCGAGACAGCTGTTGCCAATAGCACAGATGATTTTAAAGCCCAATTCTATTATACAAAAGCTAAAGTATATGCTGATTTGGCAGCAAAAAATGTTGCAACAAATCAAAGTTTAGAGATTGCCGCTGAAACATTAGGGAAACTTATGGATTTTGAAAAATCAGTAGGTAAAGACAAATATACAAAACAAGCCACTGACATGGTAAACACCATCAAAACTAGCTTGTTTGATATCGGTGCTAAGGGTTTTGAAAATAAAACCTATAAATTAAGTCAAAAAGCATTTGAAAGTATTTATAACATGTCAAAAAAGGATACATCGGCCCTTTACAATGCTTCTTCTGCCGCACTTAATGATAAAAACTATGACGTTGCTTTAGTCCATTTTAATGAGTTGAATAAATTGGGTTATACAGGTATTGTTCCACAATTTTTTGCCACCAATAAAGAAACAAATAAAGAAGATTCCTTTGGTGATAAAATAACGAGAGATTTATTGGTTACAAAAGGAGGAACACATACTAAACCACGGGATGGCAAATCTGAATCAAAAAAAGCTGAAATTATTAGATATATTGCACTAATTTATAACCAAAAGGGTGAAACTGAAAAAGCAAAAAATGCTTTTAAAGAAGCAAGACAAGCAAATCCTAAGGATGCCACGCTTTATACTGCTGAACTTACTAGTTATAAAGACGCTAAAGACCTAAATTCATTTGAGGCGTTGGCTAATGAAGCATTAGGTGTAATTCCAAGCAATGAGGATTTGTTATATACCCTAGGTCTTAACTACGCCGATTTAGAACAATACGATAAATCAAAAACACATTTAACTAAATTACTAGAAATCAACCCGAAATATAAGTATGCCAATTATTCAGTAGGCTTTGCCATCTTAGGTGAAGAAAAAGCTATTGTTGAGCAAATGAATAAATTAGGTACAACTGCTGCGGATAACAAAAAATATGATGAACTTAAAACTAAAAGAGATGATCTATTAAAATCTACTATTCCTTATTTTAGAGCTGAATTAAACAATGTAAATGAAAATGAAAAAGTAGATATTTTAAAACAATTAATCGCCATCTATACGATTTTGGTTATGGATGATGAAGTGAAAAAAACAAAGGTTGAATTGGAAGCTTTAGAAAAATAAAAAACTCAAATATAAAAAAAAACCAGCTCAATGCTGGTTTTTTTTATGCCTTTCTCTTACCAAACTTGATGCGATAGACCATATAAAAAACAAGGCCCACTGCTATATATGGTAAGGCCATCAAATAAACAATGCCGTCATTAATGGCTTCTGCTTTGTTTTGCCCTTCTTCGCTTTCTAAAACGGCTCTACACATCGAACATTGGCTATATGCCTGGCTGAGAAAAGCACCAGATAAAAATACTATGACAATAAAATATCGTCTAATTGACATAATAGGGTGAAATCATCAAATAAACAATAACACCTGTTATGGCCACATAAAGCCAAATAGGAAAGGTTATTTTAGCAATTTTTTTGTGTTTGTCAAATCTTTGGGCTAGTGCTTTTACATACGTAATTAATACTAATGGAATAATCCCTATTGAGAGGACAATATGAGAAATCAAAATAAAAAAATAGAGGGGACGCATAAAGCCAGTACCACCATAAGGTGTGCTATCAGATGTCAAATGATAGGCTACATACATGACTAAAAACAATACGGAACAGGCAATGGCCAATTTCATCAAACGTTCATGTAAATTCCTATTGCCTTTTTTTATAGCTGCAACAGCCCAAATTAAAAGAATAGCTGTGCAGCCATTAATTGTAGCATATATCGGTGGCAAAAATGACAATGGTTTCACATCAAAACCAAAATCACTTAATTTAATTTGAAATAAAACAGCTACTACTACGGGAATGGCTACCGATAAAATAATTATCCAAAGGTTGTATTTTTTTTCGATGGTGTTCATGATAAAGTTGATATAAGAAATTAGAGGATTATAAAACAAACTATTGGGCTTCCTTCAACAAAACTTTAATGTCTTGAATAAGTGCAGTAACACCTGTTTCTTCAAGACCTTCGTAATAAACAATCTTGTTGCCTTGCTGATCTTGACGCGAGCGTATGTTTCCATTTTTATCAATTAAAGCAAAAAAGCCAGAATGTTCAAAATTACCGTCTTCAATTTTGTCGTTTTGCGCCGCATAAAGATTAAAACCTTTATTTGATAAATCATGGATATAGTCTTGATTGCCTGTTAAAAAAAACCAATTTTTATGCCTTACACCTAAATGCTTAGCATGGTCCTTTAAAACTTCTGCAGTGTCATAACCTGGATTAATGGTAATTGAAATAATGCCAAAATCATCACTGCTCATAAAATTTTGTTCAACTTTCTTCATGTTTTGATTCATGATTGGGCAAATAGTTGGACACGTTGTAAAGAAAAATTCTAAAACGTAAACTTTACCTTTCATGTCATCTTGCGTAAAGGTTTCTCCAAATTGATTGGTTAAAGAAAACTTTGGTGCTTTGCCAATAACCTTAACAGGGTTTTCATCTTTTGTGGCTGGTTTGTGCAAGCGGTTTGTATCTGTTGTGCCACTTGAAAGTCTATCTATAATTTTCGGAACAAAAATAATTCCAAAAACTAACACGATAAATGATATACCTATATAGGATTTATTTTTCATTAGATTAGCCTTTCTTGCGTTGATTGGGGTCATTTTTCTTTAAAGCCAAACGGTATTCTCTCAAAATAATTTTAAAGTCATCAGTCAGTTCGTTATGCATTTCAGAAGCCGAACTGGTATCGTACGACTCTTTATATTCTACTTCTCCTTTTTTGTTTTTGCCGTTTCGTCCTCTCAACTGTTTTTCTTTATCTATAATATAAACAAAGGGTGTACCTTGATCCACAGTAATTTTTTCTTTTAGACCCAATGAATTATAATAAGTTTGAATGTCTGTAGCTTCCGCAAATGCAAATGTCCAACGCTCAATAGCACCATACCTCTTTAATTCTTTCTGAACATTGATTATTTCATCTTCAGTACCCAAAGGACAAATCATCAACAATTGAAAATCTTTAAAATCTTTAAATTTATTAAAAATTTTTTGATTCAAATTGAGTAAATTTCCTTTTGATAATTGCGGCTGATTACCTAAAAATCCAAGAATTGTAATCTTATTTTTTAGTTGAACAACCTCATTGTTTTGATTTTTCCATTGCGGTAATTCCGGCATATTTTTTTTAATGACATCTAAAAAAAGCGCATTATGGGAGGCCAATGCAAAAAACAAATAAATCATTATTGGCATGACGAAAAGAACTATGAGAACAAAAGCTTTCTTCATATATTAAAAAAAAGACGATTTTCAAACCGTCTTTAATAATTTATTTATTTAAAAATTTAAAAATTCCATTTCATGGATTGATTATCCAGCATCATGTAAACAAAATCAGCTTCAATCAGCAGAAGCACTGCTAAATAAAGCGCTAGGAAAACGAAAGTCCAAACCACAGCGCGTCTTAATGTTGAGGTTTCATCGCGCATGTGCATAAAATCCCAAGTAATATAATAAGCTTTTACTATGGTTAAAACTAAAAATATAATATTTAAGTAACTTGTTCCTGCAATTTTATTTAATAAGAATTCTGGCTTAATAATACCCAAAGCAACCTCAATAATAGTTACTATTGATAAAAAAATAAAAATACCCCAAATTTTAGATTGGTTGGATTTGAACTTTAAAGTCCCTCTAAAAATGGCTAAATTATGTGCATTTCCCATGATGTTTGGTAATAAATTTTAAAATTAAACAAGATAAAAGAAGGTAAATACAAATACCCAAACAAGATCCACAAAGTGCCAGTACAAACCAGTTTTTTCAACCATTTCGTAACTTTTACGCTTTTCGTAGGTACCCAACAAAACATTTAAGAAAATAATAATGTTTATCAAAACACCTGTAAATACGTGGAAACCGTGGAAGCCCGTAATAAAAAAGAAATAATTACCAAAGGCTTTATGACCATATTCATTTCTAATCAAACTTGCGCCTTCAACAACATACTTAGCATCATTCAATTTGGCTATAGATGCTTCACGAGTTAATATTTCTTTATGTCTTGCTTTGTTCAAACTAGTATGTAAACCTTCTGAAGCATTACCATCTTTATGCGTTATTTCTGTTCTAATCAAAAGATTAGGATGTTTAGCAAAACCTGCTTTAATTTGTGCAACAGAATAAGTACTTAATGGTTTACTTTCGCTAAACCATATGCCTTTTGACGAAGTATAATTTTCTCTATCCCTAGCAACGTCAGTAGCTGCAAATTCATCTAAACCAACTCTTTTGCCTTTTTCATCAACAAATTGCAAAATTGCACCACCTTTGGTTTCAATAGCACCATAATAGCCTGATATAAAGTTTTTCCATTCCCAAGCTTGCGAACCTAAGAACGTTAAACCACCAACTATTGTTAGGAGCATATAGATGGCCACCTTTTTTCTTTTCATTTCATGACCTGCATCGACAGCTAAAACCATTGTTACGGAAGAACCAATCAATATAAAGGTCATTAATGCCACAAAATACATGGGATGATCGCCATGCAAAAATGGAAA
>B570J29032_109958032_pt1 | contig 11354 bp, 6 predicted proteins | sample LakMenEpi16Nov12_FD_29032 | JGI IMG/M metagenome (IMG submission 29032)
ATCCAGCAGCTGATCAGCTGGCTGCAAGGCCGTGCCGGCGCGATTGCCGGGCAGCTGGAGGATGTGGAGGTGGTGGGGTGAAGAGCTGAGCTGCACCCGCGCCAAGCAGCTTCGTGAAACTCAGTTTAGGTTGAACGGTGGGTATTGATCAGTAACCAGTAGAAATGCATACGCTTGGACGCGTAGGCACCATCTGCCAACCCCCACAACGAAGTGGAATAGCGCTCTCGGGTATCGACCTGTGGCAAGGATTACGAACCAGGCGTATACCACTGCAAACAGACCTATGAACATTAACACTGCCAGCACAAGGTAGTGAGGAATCGCTAGAAGCCATTTGACAAGCGGCAGCCATCGGTTCAGATCGCGCTTTGCATCCGGATAGTCTATCTCTAAATGTACTGCTTGTTGGTCAACGGTGGAAGGATATTGATCCGTTAGCAGCAATAAATATGCCACAATCCGCGCAGAAAAACAAACCAGCTCCCTCGAAAAATCAAACCACCAACGTGGGTAACGCTGCTTGAAAACAAGCATTAACGCGGTTGCTATCACAATGCCACCCATACCGCCTAGTGAGTAGCTGCGCGTGCTCTCTCCAATTTGAAATGAGATCCCACCGCCGCCCAGGATAAAGCTTAGAATGATAAATATAGGAATAATCAAGATCGGCCGGAGGAGCGTCGTTAAGCGGTTTAGCTTTTGCGGATAATCGATTTCAATCCTTGCAGGGTAAAAGAGGGATTGACTAGACATGTGTACCCGAAGAAGAGAGTTGGCTTATAAGACCTGGCTCAGCTTAATGGCAAAATCGAATCCAATCGGCTTGTCGCATTAAGATAATCACGGGATTGATCAAGACACCTCGAACCGCCAGCCGGACTTTTCCAAAGATACAGTAGGCTAAATTTTCGGAATTCATTCTTCTGCTATCTGTAGCAAGTGCAGCTTGGGCATCTTGTTAATAATGCTACATATATACTTAGGTTGATCTTTTGAGGAAGGGTTTGCATTGGTGAATATCAATAATAGGTGTTCACAGATGATCGCCAACGCTCAAGATCAGCGGCGGGTAGATGCCTACTGCATTTACCAGGCATTTTTGGCCCCGGCCGCTGGATCTTGATGTTAGCTGGGCTACTTTGTTGATGCGTACATCACGAATGCGCTAATCTTCAATAAAACAGAATTCATGTCTTCGGCCAAAACGAAAGACAAATCAGTGCCAAACTTAGAACTACTAGCTGACAATAGAACCACTTTATTGCATTTTTCAGGAACTTTGCTTTATCGGAACACGCTTTCTCATTAATTTCAGAGGCTTTCACTATCTTCCGAATAACCGTGGCGCGAGCCAGAAGGTTTGAAGTAGATGTCAGTTCTCCAAGAGAATCTTCAGTTACAGGCAAGGCTTTAAGGCTTGCGACTGAAAAAGCCATGTATCCTTGATGCGTCATGCAAAAAAATGGAATTGACCATAAGACAAGAACGATTGCCTTGTTTAGCACTGGCAGCCTATCCAAAGCTGGAAAAAAGATTGCCGTAAGCAGGCTGGACCAGCCAATAACAACCCCGGCTCTTGTATTAATGGTATCAAAAGCACGATCGGCATAATCAAATTTCTTTAGTGCAACCTCGCTTATCCAGGGCAGCTGAATCTCAACATCGCTATTCATTGTTGACAATTCAAAGAGCAATTCGTCAGGCGCGTAGCACTAAAGTCAAAACCCGGCAACACGAGTATTCTGATGCTCTCTGGTCACATCAGGTATGTCATCAGGAACTATTGTCGGCCAGTTAAAGGGCTTTTCTTGTGGGGGGTCACTTGACGGCTGGGAGGCTGGCTGCTTTTCCTTAGGCTCTCCCGAAGGGGAAGTGTCGTTTGCCATGGATGGTTTTAGGTTTCAATGACTATAGCACTGAAGGCCCAGGTTGCAATTCTTGAGCGTGCCGGATGATACCAATGGGATCCAGCTAACGCTCCAGATCAGAAGCGGGAGTGCACATGGGGATTGGCGGCGACCTCTAGCTCCCGTCTTCTGCATCTGGATGTTAGATTTCAATTCACGTCTGAGAGTTAGTCAATCGAGTGGGATTGGCATAAGTCATCATTAATCTTTAATACTACGCAGGCGAGAATCTTGAGAAGCTGGAGATAGTCACTTCGCAGTTCGCGCTCATCCTCTTGGCTCCCTGCATGACTGCCATGGGCATACTTATTTCGTAAATCCAGAGAATTTATGAACTTGCGTCGGTTAAGATGGAAATCAATGAAATCTGCTTCAAGTTGAGAGAAGAGGCGTGATTCGGATTTTAATGAGCCCTCTTCCAACATGGAGTCTAGGATGAGCCGCTGCTTTGGTGGATAAGAATGATATGCAAGACATCCATGTTTATATATTTCTCCAAGGAAGCCGACTGCATACAAGTTCTTAATTCTAACTATGTTGTCATGGACGACTTCTAAGTAGCCAACACTGGCTAGCCATTCAATCTCACGGTGCTGCCTCTCATCAAATTGATCAAAGCTAGGACTGGAATCTAGCAGGCGCCTAGCGAAGGACTCATGAGATGTCCCAGAAGTATGATCATAGCTTAACATGCACTGATCAGAGTATAGGTAGAATACGGCGCTCTGCGCAGCTTGCGAGCCAAGGTAACAATACTTGTTTTCACAAAGACTGGGGCAAGCTGCAACCATAAACTGATCAGTTGTGAGACGTAGGAGCTCTATGTCAATCCCGCCATCTTGAACGTACATCTGATACATCTTTAATATTCTTTCGATTTCAGATGGTAGTAACTTACACTTCTCTAGCAACGAGTGGCTGTTGCCAGGGATGTCAACATGAAATCCTTGGATACTAAATTCTGCTGCCAGATAGTCTTGAAAGAACCAAGATAGTAGATCCTCTATCGGCCTACCAAGCTCTGACACTATTCGACTGTAAGCGTCCAGGCTCAGCAGTGCAGCTTGGTTCTTTAGCAAATAGAACTGAGTCTCCGGGTATCTATCTGTTCTTTGAAGGCATGCAATCTTCTCAAAGACTCCACACTCTGATTCTAAATGGCATAGTGTGACTCGGGCTTGTCTGTCAACAAATCCAAAAAGGTAGATAAAGTTGTTTAATAGTGTTGGATTGTCGAGATTGCTGGAAATCCAGTTTAAACTGTAGGTTCGTTTTAAAATGCCGTCATCAAAGTACTCGTTAACTGGCTCTTCCTGGTCTTGGAACTTAATCTCGACACCTATTCTAAAGACAGGAGAGGAGGACAATGCTGCTTCTCGCGCCGACTCAGCTCTCCTTTTGGCCAATAGTCTCACTTTTGGCGGAAGATTGGAAAGCTCAGATAAAATGACCAAGTATTCATATGATGGGCATGGGCTGTTAACGTACTCAGTGACAAGCCGAGAGAGGTCACTGCTAGAAATCCCATTAGGTATTAATGGACTGCCTCTCCACTCATGGCTTCGATCCCTAAGGTTCTGCTCAACATAAAAGCGAACGTTGGATGGATCAGAAAGAAAGTAATCTTTTACTTGGCATGAATATCTCTTCAGGAGTATCGGATACCGAAGCATAGGGCGTATATCCGGACGCCGTGACTCCAAAAAGCTACCGAAAGTGGACTCATCAAGGCTGTTAAGAACTCCATATGATGTAATGAAACTCCAGAAATCTTCGTGAAGGGTCCGACTGAGATGATCGATGCTTTCAAGAACTTTGATTGGAGGTTGAGATCTAAGAAACTCAACCAAAACCTGCTTCAGCCTGGCAGAATCTGGATTGCCAAGATACTCTCCTAGACCAGCTTCCAAATAGCGTATGATGTTATGAATCGAGATAGCGATTCCGATGTCTTTTTGTATGGTGCGTCTATCCAGTGCTGCGATTAGGCTTCGGGATTTTTCAATGTAGTAAGGAAGCGCGAGGTCTCTAAGCGGCAAGTATTGAATTTCCGGTAAGTTGTCCATGCGGCTTTCTTGTAAATCTAACGCTCGCCATCACCTGGCCGCAAGGAGTATTCAGCGAAGAAGATGACCTTACGGGGGCGGCTCAGGTGCATGGCGGTGTTAGGTAGCCTCTTCATCGAAGTAGTCACTATCAATTTTGGGAATACGCAACACACGTGCATTGACTCCGATCTCATGATCGATCATCAAACCTGAGAGACGTAGACCATCAACGAGGACGATACCCTCAACAGAGCGGGCAAACTCTAATGCTTGCGCAGTATAACTAGCTGTGGTGATAAAGACTCCTTTTCTGGCTTTATGACCTGCCAGCGCGCCATAAAAAGCCTGCAAATCTGGCCTGCCAACGCTGCTTTGCCAACGTTTGGCCTGAACATATACTTTTTCTAAACCAAGTCTATCAAGAGAGATGACCCCATCAATCCCGCCGTCGCCGACACCGCCAACTCTCTGCAGATCTGTCCGGCTTGTTCCATACCCCATGGCATGAAGCAGATCAAGTACAATGGTCTCAAAGAAGGAAGGAGATACATTTCCGAGAAGTTCTAGCAGCTCTGATTCTGCTGTCTGTCTAATCTCGCGAAGCGCCTCTCCAAGACGATCGTCGGGGCTGGCAACAGGTGATGAAATTACGGGAAGCTCTTCCTGTTCGTGCTCGTGCCGATCCCCATTCTCGGGTTGGGGGCTCAGCCTGACACCGATATATCCCATCGCCAACTCGGTTGAAGTGGTAGCTGAGAATGGTTCAGGATGAGATGCAACAAATTCAAGACCCTCCTTTGTGATTTTCCATGTGCCACGCCTTGGGCTGCTTGATAAACCCGCACGCTTAAGCCTGTCGTGAGCCCAGCCTGCACGATTTTTGTAAATAAGCTGTGCACCACTTGGCAAGAGTTCTTGCTTATCCTCGTCGGAAACACAAAGAACATCAGCTGCTGCTTCGTGGGCATCTTTGGCGGATACACCCTCTGGATGAGCAGCCAGATACCTGAGCACGGGCTCGATGAACAGGTCGTATGTGGGGACAGCCATGGGTCCATGCTACCGGCAGCCGGCTTACTGGACTACCTAACACTAAATGGACGGATCCTCGTATGAAGTGTCTCGGCACCGTTTTTGCCGCCTATCACAACTGTTGCAAGCTGGAGCCATGGCCAAAACCCTGTTGTGGCAATGGATCTCATTGTGCCCTGGCAAGACCCTGTCGCCATAGGCGGATCCGCCTATAACCGTTCGTTGTGATACAAAAGCCTGTTCCCGCGTCCCGCGCCCGGCCACTTGACATGAGCTACTAAAACCTGGATGTCTTTATTGTAGGACTATCCACATTTGGTAGACCGAGGTTATTCGAACTCTTTGCGCCCCTTCCTGATTGATTTGTTGATTGCATATGCAAGTTTGCACACTTGCAACAGCTTGAACGTGATTGGCTGTGATTTTAACTTGCCAATCCTTCGAACATCCGCCTAAACCGACCTGCAGCTCTTGCCCAATGGTGCTTGCGAGTTTGCCGTCCGTGTTCTGAGCCTGTTTATGGGATTCGTTTCGCATGCTTCAGGATCAACCTGCCCGTTCCCACGTGAAAACCAGCCCGAATGCGAACCGGACCCTGCACAGGGATTTCTGCGAGATAAAGCAGACCATCTTCCTCTGCGCCCTCAACCGACGGTGCTAAGAATGCACCCACCGGCATTCTTTCCCCGCACCTCCAACATCTGATCTTCATTCCGACCATATAAATCGATGGTAATATTTTCGGAGAATCGTCATCCATGGCGATCTACTCATAACGAATTCTTGAATGTTAAATATTACCTGCTATGCACGGCCATCAATTGGCACAAAAGATCTCTGACCTATCAATTTCAAGTCCACTAATCCTATGTTAAGCGATCTTATCCTGGTTTCCGATCCTTCGAATGCTGAATGGTCGAATCTTCATATTAAGTGCTGTAAGGCATTGTTTGCCGCCCATGCACGGGTACCTCCCGGCCTGCCCTCTTGGGATTGCCTGCGATGCAGTGGATCTTAGGCACGGCGGAATGGTTTCGAGTTTCGCGGGTGGACCCGTCTATAGAGGTCCATATTGATAGAGATCCTCCAGCAAGTGCGCCCAGGGAGAGTGCTCTTCCGGCTCAGAGCCCCGTATGGCGAATCAGCGCCTCCGCCGAGGGTTCACGGCCGCGGAACTCTTCGAACACCTCGCGGGGATGGCGGCTGCCGCCCAGGCTGAGCACGGTGTCGCGGAAGCGGCGGCCGGTGGCGCGGATCAGTTCCTCGTTGTCGAGGCCCACCTCCTCGAAGGCGCTGAAAGCATCGGCGCTGAGCACCTCGGCCCACTTGTAGGAGTAGTAGCCGGCCGAATAGCCGCCGGCGAAGATGTGGCCGAAGGAGCAGAGGAAGGCGTCTTCCTCGATCGGCTCCAGCACCGTGGTGCTCTCGGCCAGCTCACGGCGCAGTTGTTCCGGCGTCTGGCCGCTTTCGGGATGCCACTGGCTGTGCAGGCGCAGGTCGGTGAGGGCGAAATGCACCTGGCGCAGGGTGGCGGCACCGCCCATGAAGGTGCGCGCCGCCTGCAGCTTCCCGAACTCCTCCTCCGGCAGCGGTTCGCCGCTCTGCCAATGGCGGGCCATGCCCAGCAGGGTGGCGCGGTCGTAGCACCAGTTCTCCATGAACTGGCTGGGCAACTCCACCGCATCCCACTCCACGTTGTTGATGCCGGCGGCCTGGGGGCGCTCCACCGTGGTGAGCATGTGGTGCAATCCGTGGCCGAATTCGTGGAAGAGCGTTTCCACTTCCTGGAAGGTCATCAGGCTGGGGGTGTCGCCCACCGGTGGGCTCTGGTTGCACACCAGATAGGCCACCGGCAGCACCGGCGTGCCATCGGGGCGCACATTGCGCACCAGGCATTCATCCATCCAGGCGCCACCGCGCTTGCTGCCCGGCCGGCTGTAGGGATCGAGGTAGAAGGCGGCGATCGGCGCCCCGCTGGGGCCGTCGATCACGCGGAAGAAGCGCACATCCGGATGCCACACCGGCGCCTCACCATCGGCCGCCACGATGCGGATCGCAAACAATCGATCGCAGAGCTGGAACAGGCCGTCGAGCACCTGCGGCAGGGGGAACCAGGGGCGCAGCGCCTCGCTGTCGAGATCGAAACGCTCGCGCCGCAGCACCTCCGCCCAGAAGGGCACATCCCAGGGCCGCAGATCCTCCGCCTCCGGCGCGCCATGGCGCCGGGCGCAGGCCCGCAGCTCCTCAAGCTCGCGCTCGGCGGCGGGGTAGGCGGCGGCGCGCAGATCCTCCAGCAGGCGCTCCACCTCGGCTTCGGAGCCGGCCATCTTCGAGGCCAGGCTCACCTCCGCCCAGTTGGCGTAGCCCAGGCGGGCGGCCTGCTGGCGGCGCAGCTCCAGGATGCGCTCGATCACCGGCCAGTTGCCCCGGTCGCCAACGCCACTGGTGGCGGGATCCTCGCCGGAGGCCCGGCTCACATGGGCCTTGTAGGCCCGCTCGCGCAGGTCGCGGCGGCGGCTGTACTGCAGGAACGGGGCGTAGCGGGGCATGTCGAGACCCAGCAGCCACGGGCCGTTCTCCGCCGTGGCGTTCTCATCGCCGGCGGTGGTCGCCGCCTGGGCCAGCTGGGCGCGCAGGCTGTCGGGCAGCCCCTCCACCTCCGCTTCGCCGGTGAGGCGCAGGGTCCAGCCGTTGGTGGCATCGAGCACCCGGTTGCCGAACTCGGTGGAGAGTTCGGCCAGCTCCTGGCTGGCGGCGTTGAAGGCCTGCTGCGCTTCCCCCTCCAGGCCCACGCCGCGCAGCTCCATGTCGCGCAGCTCGGCGGCCAGGATGCGCCGCTGGGTTGCATCGAGGTCGTTGCGGCCCTCGAGCTTTTTCAGGGCCCGGTGGATGGTGCGGCTCTGGCCGGCCCGGTTGCCGAAGGCCACCACCGCGGCCTGCTGGCGGGCATGGGCCTCGCGCAGCTCGGGGCTGTTGCACACCCCGTTGAGGTGGCCCACCACCCCCCAGCTCCAGCGCAGGCGCTCGCCCAGGCGGTGCAGGGGATCCATCAGCTCCTGCCATTCGAGGCTGCGGCCTCCGGCCAGGGCGGCCTCCAGATCGCTCTCGATCACGGCCAGCTCCGCTTCCAGCTGGCCGATCAGCTCGGGGATGTGCGCATCCACCTGATCCGGCAGGATCGCCTCGAAGGCGGGCAGGCCCTCGCCGACCAGCAAGGGGGGAAGGGCCTGAGGAGTGGGGCTGGCCAGAACGGTGCTGCTCATCGGCGCTGCGGGGTTTGCCCTATTCCAGCGCCTGCGCCGCCCTTTCGGGGATCGGCCCGCCGATCAGCCGAAGACAGGAAAGCGCCCGAGCGCCTGCTGGGCCTGGGAGGCCAGCTCGGTGGCCAGGGCGTTGGTGCTCGCCTCGTAGAGGTCGATCGCCACCCGCGGCCAGAAACCGATCACCAAGGTGGGCACCAGCAGGGTGAGGCCGATCACCAGCTCCCGGGGCCGCATGTCGCCCACCACCGCCAACGCCGGGATCCTCGGCCCGAAGAAGACCCGCCGGCACAGCGACAGCAGGTAGATGGGGGTGAGCACCAGGCCGATCGCCGCCAGCACCACCGTGATCACCCGGAAGGCAATCGTGAAGCCATCGTTGGCGGTGACGCCCAGAAACACCGTGATCTCGCTCACGAAGCCGCTCATGCCGGGCAGGGCCAGCGAGGCCAGCGAGCTGGCCAGGAAGAAGGCGAACGTGACCGGCAGCGCCTTGGCCAGCCCGCCCATGTTGGGGATCGAGAGGGTTTCGGTGCGCTCGTAGAACACGCCCGTAACGAAGAACATCGCCGCCGCGATCAGCCCGTGGCTGATCATCTGCAGCATCGCCCCGCTCATCCCCAGGGCATCGATCGCGCCGATGCCCAGCAGCACGAAGCCCATGTGGCTCACCGAGCTGCAGGCGATCCGCCGCTTCACGTTGTCCTGGGCGAAGGCGTTCAACGCCCCGTAGATGATGTTCACGATGCCCAGCACCACCAGGGCCGGAGCCAGCCGCAGATGCGCTTCGGGCAACATCTGCACGTTGAAGCGCAGCAGGGCGTAGCCACCCATCTTCAGCAGCACCCCCGCCAGCAGCATCGACACCGGCGCGTTGGCCTCCCCATGGGCATCGGGAAGCCAGGTGTGGAGGGGGAACATCGGCAGTTTCACCCCAAAGCCCACCAGGAAGCCGAGATAGCAGAGCAGGCCGAAGCCGCCGCCCGGGCTGCGGGCGGCGAGCTCGCTGAGGTTGAGGGTGAAGGGACCGTTGAGCGCCAGGGCCAGGCCGCTGATCAGGATCAGCAGCGAGGCTGTGGCCGTGTAAAGGATGAATTTGGTGGCGGCGTACTGGCGCTGTTTGCCCCCCCAGATGGCGATCAGCAGATACACCGGCACCAGCTCCAGCTCCCAGGCCAGGAAGAAGAGCAGGAAATCCTGGGAGAGAAACACCAGACCCTGGGCCGATGCCTGCAGGAGCATCAGGCCGAAGTAGAGCCGCGTCTTGCGCTGGATGTTCCAGCTCGCCGCCACCGAGAGCAGCGTTACCAGACCGCTCAGCACCACCAGCGGGGCGGAGAGGCCATCGGCTGCCAACGACCATTCCAGGCCGAGGACCGGCACCCACGGCACCCGCTCCACCAGCTGCAGGCCGCTCTGCAGACCATCGAAGTGCCGCGAGAAGCACCAGAGCATCAGGGCCAGGTCGGCCGCCAGGGCCGCCAGCGCCAGGCTGCGCGGGAGTTTCGGGTCGTTGCCGTCACCGGGCAGCAGCGGCATCAGCAGCGCCACCGCCGCCGGCAGCAGCACGATCAGGCTGAGCCAGGGGAATGCCTCGATGCCACCGGCTGGCGCCGTGGGAAGGGTGGACGCGGCCAGGAGGGGCAGGGAGGCGTCCATCACGGGCATCTGCGTGCGGCTTGGCGGTGGAGCCGGTTGATCCGCCGCCTCCAGCATGGGGCAGCGACGCAGCCGGTTGGGGGGTAAGCATAACTACTCATGAGGCGGTTGACGGTTCCAGCTCCGGGCGGGCCATCCAGGTGCTGCCGCGCTGCTGCAGCCCCACGACGGCGTGATGGCTCTCCACCCCTTCCGCCTGCCAGGCGCGCACCATCGCCTCCCCCACCGCTTCTGCGCAGGCCTCCGGACCGAGGGCCAGCAGGGTGGGGCCGGCACCGCTGATCACGCAGCCCCAGGCCCCCGCCGCCAGCGCCGCCTCGCGCACCGCCCTGCCACCCTGAATCAGGCCCCAGCGGTAGGGCTCATGGATGCGGTCGTGCATGCCATCGCTGATCAGATCACCGTTGCCGCTGCGCAGGCCCTGCAGCAGCAGGGAGAGGGCGCCGAGATTGAGCACCGCGTCGCTGATCGGGATGCTGCGCGGCATCGCTCGGCGGGCTTCGCTGGTGCTCAGCCGGATCGCCGGGATCGCCACCACCGCCTTTACCGAGGCATCCCATTCGCAGCGCAGCACTCGCCAGCGCTGGGAGGCGGCCCGGGCCGTGAGGCACAGACCCCCCACCAGTGACGGCACCACGTTGTCGGGATGGCCTTCGATGTCGATCGCCAGCTCCAGCAGTTTCTCCCGGCTGAGTGGTTCGCCCATCAGCGCATTGGCGCCCACCAGGCCGGCCACGATCGCGGTGGCGCTGCTGCCCAGGCCCCGGGCCGGAGGCACCGCCAGGCGCACCCGCGCCCGCAGCCCCACCGGCTGCTGGCGGGCCTCCCGCCAGACCCGCTGCGCCGAGCGGTACATGAGGTTGTCGGGACCGCCTCGCAGGTGGCTTCCCTCGCTCCCCTCGATGATCAGGTCGAAGCGTTCGCCATCCCCCTCGATCACATCGAGTTCAAAGCGGTTGGCCAGCTCGAGGGCCGCGCCGAGGCAATCGAAGCCTGGTCCGATGTTGGCCGTGGTGGCGGGAACGTCCACCACCACCCCCTGGCCGATCTGGGGGCGCACCATACCTACTGTCTTGCTTGGGCCCAGTGTCGCAGCCAACCTGCCGGCGCCCAGCCCCCTGCCCGGCTCAGCCGACCAGGTCCTTTGCCCGGCAGGCCGCACTGAAGGAGCCCACCTCCGGATCGATCAACGCCTGGATCGGCATCGTTTCGAGCGCCGGCCGCAGGCGCCCCTTGGCCAGAAATGCCGCCCGGAAGACGGGGCTCCGCAGGGGTTCCAACAGTTTGGCCGCCGTGCCGCCCGCCAGCCAGATGCCTCCCCGGCTCAGGCTGGCCAGGGCCAGATCCCCCACCACCGATCCATAGGCACTCAGCCAGAGTTCGAGCGCTTCCCGTGCCAGCGGCTCGCCCCGCTGGGCCGCCGCCGCCACCGCCGCCGGGAGGTC
>B570J29032_109958030_pt1 | contig 11340 bp, 5 predicted proteins | sample LakMenEpi16Nov12_FD_29032 | JGI IMG/M metagenome (IMG submission 29032)
CGTCTAAAGAAAAAGTCTACCCAATCCGTATTAATTGATCTTAAACCTTGCGCTTGAATCTGCGCTTCAGTAAGCGTACCGCCGTATCCAACGCCCAATTGTCTTTGTAAATCAAGCATTTGAGAGCCTGTTGCACGTGTATATCTCGCATTTTGCAATTCTGTTAAACCAAAATTAGACGTATATCTAAAAGTAGTTTTGGCATCACCATACTTTGCTCTTTTGGTATTAATTACAATAACTCCATTTGAACCACGGTTACCGTATTGAGCAATAGCAGATGCATCTTTCAAAACAGTTACTGTATCAAAATCATTAGGGTTCATAGATCTGTAATTGTCTACAGTTGATGGGAAACCGTCAATAACATATAATGGATCTGTGTTAGCACCAATAGTTCCGACACCTCTAATAGTAACAGAGGGTCTTGCGCCAGGCTGACCAGAACCAGAAGCGATATTAACACCCGCTAATTGACCTTGTAAAGTATTTAAAATATTCGCATTCGGTCTATTTTCTAGCGTTTTTGAGTCAATAGTCTGCGAAGCAGAAACAGACTTAGGTTTTGCTACCGTACGATAACCCTCTGCAACAATTTCAATTGTTTCTAGCGTGCTGTCTGACTCCATAGCCACATTAACAGTATTACTCGCGCCAACGGTAGCCGTTGTCGTTTTCATACCAACGTAAGAAAATTCTAAAACATCACCTTGCTTGGCTTTGATGGTATACTTTCCATCAAAATCAGCTTGTGTACCTGTTTTAGTACCTTTAATCACAACAGTTGCACCTGGTAATGGCATGCCATTATCAGTAACTACACCTGTAATCGTTCTCTCTTGTGCAAAAGAGAACTGAACCAAAAACGCTAGTGCTAGCGTAAAAATCCATTTAAATTTAGATCTCATATGTGTATAATTTGAGTTAGTTATTGGGCAAATATCTTAATAATTTCTTAACAAAACAAATAATTTATGTTAATAATTAAGTTTTTTTTAATTGCAGGTGGCTGCAGCCTCTAATTTTAGATGCCAAAAGTTAATTAATTGTTTGTAAATCAAAAAAAACCACCCGAGGTGGGTGGTTTTTGTTAATTAAATAATTTAATCAATATTTACTCTCCAGCGATACAAATAAGTATGCGCAGCTTCTCTTCTGGTCCATCTTTCAAGCTTCCATTGGTTAAATGTAACTTTACCTTGTGAATCAGTGCTTTTGCCAAAGAAAAATATCGTTTGGCTATTTGGCCATGATGCAGGATTTTCACCCAAAGCATCGCCAATTTGCTGACGTGTGATAATTTGTTCTGATGGCAGACTAGTAATTGTTCTTAGCAATCTAGCAGTGGTTGGGAGATTAGTTAAATTTAATGCTCCTTGAGCCACTGTAGGGAAATTTACCTTTGATACATAAATCTCATGGCTAACAATATTGGTGTTAAATGAATAATAATTTAATCTGATTTGATTTTTATTATTCTCAGATTTCATAAAATGACCAAGATCTGCCGCATAAGCTAAAGAAACCTGATTTCTATCTTGAAGCAAAACCAAAGGCGCTTTCGTACCATCATTAAAGACCGTGTCGCCAATTGTCTCAGTTGTGTCAGAGCAACCGTTTGTTGAACCGGCTAGTGCAATAACAAACAATAATTTTAAAAAGTTACTTTTCATGGTTTAAAGTTAATTTAGGATTAAACTAGGTTCAGCCCACCAAATACGCTCTGTAATAGGGCTTTGTACTGCGTCAGGGTTCAAGTTGTTAATGATATAAACTGACGGATAAAACATTCTATAAACAAAACTTGTAATGCTCCCTTCAGATGGTGCCAAGTTGGTTGGTTTACCTGTTCTTCTATAGTTGTTATAGGATTGAACGCCATTACCCCAAGATGCTTTATAAAACTCTCTCATAACAACTTCTAATTTGTCTGGAGAAGCATCATATGCCGCTAGCAGGTTGTTTACGTAGGTTGTAATCGTGGCTGTTGTCATGGCATTTGTGCCAGATGGCGTTGTGCCAAAAGTACGAACTTTGTTCATATGATCTGTTACAGCCTTTGACAGCGCAGTTCGAGCTGCAGCTGGATTATTATTGATGGTCAATTGGGCTTCTGCAATTAAAAAATGAGTCGAATAACTTGATAAAAATATATTCTTACCTGCGCCTTGAAGACCCATACCAGCATTGGTAGACCCAAAGGTGTTATCATCAAACTTACCCCCATAAGGGAAATAACCATGAACAGTCATTGCAATTTGGTCAGAAACAACGATAGCCTGTGTATTGCCGTGTGGTCTAGCAAAATTATCACCATTAGCTGTTTGTCTATAAAAATAATATGGCCTTCTCGGGTCACCAGCCATATAGTCTATAAAACTTTTACACAAGTATATTTCCGGCGTTCCAAGATACTGATCTATAAAAATAGGATGTCTATAATCACCATCTGGCGTAAAAGTTGTATTGTAATTAAATTGAAAGTCATCTGCAATGGCTGTGATATAATTGTTATCAGCCAAAATACTGTTAAAGCGTGTCGCTGCATCATTCATTTTTAAACGACTGTTTACAACCACTTGCAATTTTAATGAATGTGCAAATTTAAGCCATTTTGACATGTTTCCGCCATAATATATATCAGTAGTTAGTGCTACAGCACCTGCATTACCAGTTGTTAATAAGGCAATAGCTTCATTCGTTAAATTATAACAAGCCTCGTAAACATCTCTTCCACTATCTCTTTTAGGATTAAAATTTGCAGACCCTAAGGCAGCTTCCGAATATGGGACATTATTAAAATAATCCACCATCATGCTCATGGTATAGGCTTCAATTAATTTTGAAACCGCTTTGTGATTGGCCATATTTGTACCTTCACTTTCAGTTTTTGCAATGAGTGAATTAAGTAATTTGATTTCTACTAAGCTATTGGAATAGGCATTTGTCCAAGCGCCATTAAAACTGCCTTCTTCAAAAGCAGTTAAATAATCTGTAGATCGTCTCATCAATTCCAACCTAGTAACCTGAGCTCCTGCAAATTGCAGGCTATTAAAGGTGTTGTTAATTGACAATTGCACATTGTTAATCACAAACTCTGTTCTGGCAGATGAAGGATTAAGCGTAGAAGGGTTTTCGAATAAATCTAATTCTGCTGTATCACAAGAACTGAAAACCAAAATAAACCCTAGAACTAAAAAATTAAAAATAAATTTAGTGTATTTCATAATTTAAAAAATTAAAATGAAAGTTTAATATTAAAACCAAATCTTCTTGCTGATGGCGAATTATTAAAAATAATACCAGACGAATTTCCATTAACTCCTCCAGCAGTAGCGTTCAAATCTGCATTAATCCCTTTGGGAATATTAATGGCTTTCATATAAAGATTCTCACCTACTAAACCAAAAGTAACATTGCCGAAAGGTGTCTTTTTAAGCATTTTTTCAGGTATACTATAAGTTAAAGCAACTTCTTGCAATCTAATAAATGATGCATCAAAAATACCTGCAATATCAGGACCTAAATTATAAAAATTAAAATAGGCATCACCCGTATTAATCACCACATCATTAACCGTACCATTTGGTCTAACACCTGGCAAGATAAAACCTGCGCCTTGAATACCATCCGTATCGGTCGTTAAACCTCTTCCTAACATATTTCTAGCTGGTGTTAAATAAACATCTCCACCATGTTGGTATTGAATATTTGCTGTCAATCTTATGTTTTTATACTCAATAGCAGTAAAACCAGATAAAGTAAAATCTGGTGTTGGGTCACCAATAATTGTAACATCACTTGTAGGTAAATAATTTTCTCCAGGTGAGTCAACTAATAAATTACCATTAGCGTCTCTCTGAATACTTGTTCCCATAATAACACCAACAGGTTGTCCTAATACTAAATAGTTACCAAAATTATCTCCAAAATCTGCTAATATGAATCTGTCTTCCTTTAATTCAGTAACTTTCGATCCAATTTTAGTGAAATTTCCGCCTAATGACCATTTGAAGTCTTCTTTATCAAAGATTTTAAAATTTGTTTCAATTTCCCAACCCCAAATTGCAAATGCACTTGCATTCTCTAAAGTTGAGGTATAACCTGTACTAGGGTCTAAATTTCTACTAAATATTAAATCTTTAGTTTCTCTGTTAAAATAACTAACATCAAGTGATATTCTATTTTTTAAGAATTTAGATTCAACACCAATTTCTTTTTCAATAATTTGAGCTGGTCTCAAAGCTAAATTAGCTAAAGTATTTGACAAAACATTTGTATTAATTAAACCCGCATTAGGGCTTTCAAAAGCTTGGGGATTATTCCCAACCACTTGACTTAATGGATAGGGTGTGAAGTTTCCTCCAAATATAGTGCTTCCTGGTGTGTTAAAATCAGCATTGGTTCCGTAGCCTGCTCTTACCTTAAGAAATGACAGCACTTTGCTATTCTTTAAAAATTTTAAAGCATCTGTTACAACTAAAGAAGAACTAATACCAGGGTAAACCACACTGTTGTTTTCGCCAAAATTAGAGGCCCATTCTTTTCTCACACTGCCGCTCAAAAACAAAAAGTTTTTATAATCTAAGCCTAATTGTGCAAAATAACCAGGTCTATTAATCACATAATTTGCTGAACTTGCAGAATGATTTTGAAAAAAATTATGTTCGTGTTTTCCGAATATGGTTTGGTTTGTGCTTTCTGTAACCGTAGCACTTCCTTTGCGTTGTGAAACATCGATACCCACATTACCATCTACGCCAATATTCTCTTTAAAAAATCTTTTGGTATAATTTAGCATTAAGGTATGGTTAAAAACATCCGTAACCACTGTTGAAGAGTTTAATGTACCCGTTGCAGTAGAGGCAGTTGCAACATGGCCTCTATTGAGATAATCTCTTCCTACGGTTGACGAATTATCATAGCCAAATCTATATACAGCATTTAAATTTGAATTAAATTTATAGGTAGCTGACAGCTGACCATAAATTCTATTCACTACCTCGCCAATGCCTGCATTGTTTAAGTACCAGTATGGATTTGCAGAGCTACCATTAAATGAAATTTCTTGACCAGTGGTTGGGTGTTGACTTGGCCAACCAGCCAAATCTATACTTCTAGGCGTATTAAACAAAGTACCCATAATGGTGTTTGTAAAAGGATATTCGGCTCTAATATTTGCATAGTTAACTGTTCCTGAAATTGTAAACTTGTTTGTTAAATTAGCAGTTCCACCAATAGAGACATTATATCTTCTATAAGTATTGCCAGGCATAAAGCCTTGGTCGTTTAAGTTTCCGAAATATAAGTTAAATGCTGTGTCTTTTCCTCCGCCATTAATTGATATATTGTTGTTGAAAGCCACACCTTGTCTGAAAAAGTTTTCTTGAGACCGATAATTTTTGTAATCAACTCTAGCATTAACTTGGTCAGGAAATGCATTTTGAAAAACTGTACTGTTGGCGCCATAAGGGTGTCTGATTTGACCCAAAGCATCAACATTATTTGTTCCCCACTCACCAAAAGTTGCTCCCCAGTTACCTGAGTAATTAAAATAGGCCCCATAGTAACCCTGACCTCTTTGATTAGTAAACTTTGGTAAAGATGCAATTTCATTAAAAACAACATTAGAATTAATTGTAATTTCTGTTTTCTTAGCTTTACCTGTAGCCGATCCAGACTTTGTTGTAATAACTACCACACCATTTCTACCTTCAGTTCCATATAATGCAGATGCAGATAAACCTTTTAGAATATTCATAGATTCAATATTGTTTGGATCTAAGTCAGCAAAACGGCTTGAACTTGAAAATCCAGAACCTGTTGTTGCAGAATTAAAACGAACACCATCTATGACAACTAAAGGTTGATTATCTCCTAAACCTGACAACCCTCTAATAATTATACTTGTTCCTGAACCTGATAATCCACTAGCGCTTACAACGTTTACACCAGCAGCTTTACCCATCAATATTCTAGAAATATCGCCATTTGCTTTATCTTGTAAATCACCAGCGCTCAAAGATGTAGTAGCGTAACCAAGGGCTTTCTTTTCTTTTTTGATACCAAGAGCTGTTACCACTATGCCCTCTAGTTGCTCTTCAGAGTCAACCAACGTTACATCCATTTTGGTAGCGTTAGCTAATTTTTCTTGCGTTTTCGTACCTATGTAACTAAAAACCAATGTCTGAGTAGCTGTCGCTTTAATTGAATATTTTCCATCAAAGTCAGTTTCTGTACCTGTTGACGTTCCTTTAACAAGAACAGAAACCCCCGGTACAGGTAATCCGTCTGAGCCTTTAACAATACCACTAACTGTGCGATCTTGCGCAAAAGTTAGCTGAATCATAACCATCATAAATGATAGTAAAAACCATTTAAATTTTGATCTCATATAAATATAATTTGTGTGAGTTAATGCGCAAATATCTTAATGTTTTCTTAACAAACCAAATTTTTTGTTAAAAATCTCAAAATAATTTATTAATAGCTGGACAATAAATGAATCGAATGTTCTCTTCACTTAGTAAAAATCTTTTATTTTAAACATTTGCATGTGATTTTAAAATGTTTAATAGTAGATCTATTTTATCATAAAAAGTCAAACTTTTCATAAATCAGCACTTGTTTTTAATAGTTATGGCCATTTTAGCTATAAATTCTATGGTTTTTTTTAGTCTTCATCTTTCCTAATCTTCCAATTTCTAAATTATAATTTCTAATTTTATATCTATCTTTGCATTTTTTAAAACAACATGCAAGACCCAAAAAGATATACTGTTACAGCAGCCCTTCCCTATACCAATGGCCCCATTCATATTGGTCATTTAGCTGGTGTTTATGTGCCCGCTGATATTTACACAAGATATTTAAGGCAAATAGATAAAGACGTCATCTACATATGTGGCAGTGATGAGCATGGTGTAGCCATTTCTATGAAGGCCAAAAAAGAAGGCATCACACCTCAAGAGGTTATCGATAAATATCATCAAATTATCAAACAGTCATTTGAAGATTTCGGTATTTCATTTGACCATTATAGCAGAACTTCTTCACCTATTCATCATCAAACCGCACAAGATTTTTTTAAAAAATTATATAACCAAGGGCAATTTATTGAACAAACTACAGAGCAACTCTTTGATCAAGAGGCCAATCAATTTTTAGCTGATCGGTTTGTAATTGGCACTTGCCCAAAGTGCGGTCATCATGAAGCTTACGGCGATCAATGTGAAAAATGCGGATCCTCGCTTAATGCCACAGATTTGATAAATCCGAAATCAACCATTAGTGGTTCAACGCCTGTATTAAAAGCCACTAAACATTGGTTTTTACCTCTAGACCAATATGATGACTTTTTGAAAGAATGGATTATCAAAGGTCATGAAAAAGATTGGAAACCTAATGTTTACGGGCAGGTCAAATCATGGATAGATGATGGTTTGAAGCCTCGTGCAGTTACGCGTGACCTCGATTGGGGCATCAACGTTCCTGTTGATGGTGCAGCTGGTAAAAAACTATATGTTTGGTTTGATGCACCCATAGGTTATATTTCAGCAACAAAAGAATGGGCCATTCAAAACGGCAAAGATTGGCAACCTTATTGGCAAGACCAAGATACACAATTGGTTCATTTTATTGGCAAAGACAACATCGTTTTTCATTGTATCATTTTTCCAGCGATGCTCAAAGCCCATGGTGATTTTATTTTGCCAGATAATGTGCCTGCCAATGAATTTTTAAATCTTGAAGGACAAAAATTATCGACTTCAAAAAATTGGGCAGTATGGCTACATGAGTACCTTAAAGAATTTCCTCACCAGCAAGATGTTTTACGCTATGTCTTAACTGCTAACGCCCCTGAATCTAAAGACAACGACTTTACTTGGAAAGATTTTCAAACGAGAAACAACAGCGAATTAGCAGCTATTTTTGGTAATTTTGTTAATCGTGTGGTGGTTTTAACCCAAAAATATTATGAAGGCCAAGTGCCCCAGCCCAATCAATTTTCTGAAGTTGATGAGCAGGTCTTTGAGCAACTTAAACATTATCCAGCAGTCATTGGCGACGCCATCAACCGCTACCGTTTTAGAGAAGGTCTAAATGAAATGATGCAAGTGGCACGCCTAGGTAACAAATATTTGGCTGATGAAGAGCCTTGGAAAATGATAAAAACTGATCCAGAACGTGTAAAAACACAAATGTACGTAGCCCTTCAAATTGTAGGGGCCTTGAGTTTACTATGTGAACCGTTTTTGCCATTTACTGCAATAAAATTAAGACAAATGCTTAATCTTGAAGAAAATAATTGGCTTGTATTTAATGACAAGCACACTTTACTCAAGGTTCATCACCAAATAAATAATGAAAAACCTGAAGTTCTTTTTGCGCAAATAGATGATGAAACCATCCAAAAACAATTGGATAAATTGGAACAAACGAAAACCCAAAATGCTATGACAGACAAGACCTTAACCCCTCAAAAGGCAGACACAACCTTTGATGATTTTTCAAAAATGGATTTAAGGGTTGGCACTATTTTAGCTGCTGAAAAAATGCCAAAAGCAGATAAATTATTGATTCTAAAAGTTGATACTGGCATAGACCAACGAACCATCGTATCGGGTATAGCCGAGCATTTTAACCCAGAAGCATTGATTGGCAAAAAAGTAACAGTTTTAGTTAATCTTGTGCCGAGAACGCTTCGCGGTGTTGAAAGTCAAGGTATGATACTTTTAGCAGAAAACCAAAATGGAAAACTGGTGTTTATCAATCCAGACCATGATGATGTGGAAAATGGGGCGGTGATTTGCTAGTTGGTAGTTTTCAGTCTCAGTAGGCAGTCGCAGCTTACAATTGCGACTGAAAACTCCACCCTTCGGGGGTTGGGGGGCTTACTTTATAGAGCTAATGATGTCATATTTTGTAATAATATGATGTTTGCCATTATCTAAAGCAACCAAAACCGCATGATTATCCTTAGTGATTAATTTTGAAACATCTTCAATAGAAGTGCTTTCACTTACCACTGGAAAAGGCTTGCCCATCACAGATTTAATTGGCATGTCATAGACATTTTTATCTGATACATATTGCTGAAAAACGTCAGATTCGTCGAGTGAACCTACAAATCCGTTGGCATCAACCACTGGGATTTGTGAAATTTTATATTTGCGCAGTCGGTCAATGGCATGAGAAACCAATTCTTCGGTGCGAACAACCACCAATGGTTTATCTAAATGATCTTTGATTAAATCTTTTGCTGTGGCAATATCTTCGTCCAAAAAGCCGCGTTCACGCATCCAATCATCATTAAACATTTTTCCGACGTAGCGGCTACCAGAATCGTGAAACAAAACAACAACAACATCCTCCGGTTTAAAATGCTCCTTTAATTGCAAAACGCCTTTAATGGCTGCACCTGCAGAATTACCACAAAAAATACCTTCTTCCAAAGCTAATCTTCTCGTATAAACCGCAGCATCTTTATCTGTTACTTTTGTAAAACCATCAATGAGACTGAAATCAACGTTTTTAGGTAAAATATCTTCACCTATACCTTCGGTGATGTAAGAATAAATTTCATTTTCATCAAAAATACCCGTTTCATGATATTTTTTAAATACTGAACCATAAGTGTCTATTCCCCAAATTTTGACCTTTGGATTATTTTCTTTTAAATATTTTGCCACACCGCTTATTGTCCCTCCAGTGCCAACACCTACTACAAAATGGGTAACTTTGCCCTCTGTTTGTTGCCAAATTTCTGGTCCCGTTTGTTCATAATGTGCAACGGTATTACTTGGGTTGTCATATTGGTTAACGTACCAACTATTGGGCACTTCCGTACCAAGTCTTTTAGATACAGAATAATAAGAGCGTGGATCATCTGGTTCCACATCTGTTGGGCAAACAACAACTTTGGCGCCAACCGCACGTAAAATATCCATTTTTTCTTTGGATTGCTTGTCAGAAATAACGCATATGAGTTTATAGCCTTTTACGATGGCACCAAGAGCCAAACCCATACCTGTGTTGCCTGATGTACCTTCAATAATTGTTCCACCGGGTTTTAAACGGCCGTCTGCTTCAGCATCTTCAATCATCTTAACGGCCATTCTATCTTTAACAGAATTACCTGGATTAAAGGTTTCAACTTTAGCTAAAACCAAACAAGGCAATTCTGTGGTTAAGGCATTAATTTTTACTAAAGGTGTATTACCAATAGTTTCGAGAATGTTTTTGGCGTATTTCATGATAAAATAAGTAAAAAAACCACTCCGCAAATTACTGAATGATTATCCTGTGTTTTTATTTGGCAATATTAACTGCTCTAGTTTCTCTGATAACAGTTATTTTCACTTGACCAGGGTAAGTCATTTCTGTTTGAATTTTTTGAGAGACATCAAATGATAATTTAGCTGCTTGGTCATCATTCACTTTCTCACTTTCAACAATAACACGAAGTTCTCTACCAGCTTGAATAGCATAAGAATTTTTTACACCATGAAAACCTAGTGCTATATTTTCAAGGTCTTTTAGGCGTTGGATATACGAATCCATCACTTGGCGTCTAGCCCCTGGTCTGGCACCAGAAATAGCATCACAAACTTGAATGATTGGTGATATCAAGGCTGTCATTTCAATTTCATCATGGTGCGCACCAATGGCATTACAAACTTCTGGCTTTTCACCATATTTTTCAGCCCACTGCATACCTAGCAAGGCGTGAGGTAGTTCAGACTCAGATTCAGGAACTTTCCCAATATCATGCAAAAGGCCCGCTCGTTTGGCTAATTTTACATTTAATCCTAATTCAGCTGCCATGATTCCGCAAAGTTTAGCTACTTCTCTCGAGTGTTGCAATAAGTTTTGACCATAAGATGAACGATATTTCATACGACCTATTGTTCTTATCAATTCGGGATGAAGACCATGAATACCTAAATCGATCACCGTTCGTTTGCCAATATTGATAATTTCTTCTTCAATTTGCTTGCGTGTTTTTTCAACCACTTCTTCAATTCGGGCTGGGTGTATACGACCATCTGTCACTAAACGATGCAATGATAATCTCGCTACTTCCCTTCTTACGGGGTCAAAACCAGATAAGATAATGGCTTCTGGCGTGTCATCAACAATGATTTCTATACCTGTTGCGGCTTCTAGTGCGCGGATATTTCTGCCCTCGCGACCGATAATTCTACCCTTTACATCGTCAGAGTCAATGTTAAATACAGATACACAATTTTCTATTGCTTCCTCAGTCCCTACCCTTTGAATGGTGTTGATTATAACTTTTTTTGCTTCTTGTTGTGCGGTTAACTTGGCTTCTTCAAT
>B570J29032_109958027_pt1 | contig 11328 bp, 8 predicted proteins | sample LakMenEpi16Nov12_FD_29032 | JGI IMG/M metagenome (IMG submission 29032)
CGGAAGTTTTGTCACCGTAGAGACACTCTCCAGAAGTCTTGTCGCCATAATTGGCATGGCACTCATCGTCGTAAATTTTGGGCTTCTGCATTATCGCAGCGATTGAAATGGAGCGACCATTCGGAAGCGAGATCTCATCTTCAGTAGTGAGCAGAATCGCGCTAGCGACCATTACTCCAGAGAGCGTTGCCGCAACGGCAAAATTTGTGGTCTGACGACTTGATAATTTCTTTAATGAGAACGGTTTTTCGATAAATCTATGAGTTAAATCCGCAGCTAGCGCAGTTAGTGCGATTAACAAGAGCCTTTCAACCAAAGTTAGCGGGCGACCGAAGCGAGTGCTAGGGATTACCAGCAATGGCCAGTGCCATAGATAGAACGGATAGGAGATTTCACCCAGCCATTGAACAAATCGCATGCGAGAAAAATCGTTGAGAATCGGCGGCCAAGCGCGAATCAGGGCGATAAGAAGAGCCGTAGCCAGAGTTGGATAAAGAGCAGCAATACCGGGAAAGGGGGTGCTATCGCTAAAGCGAATAACACCATAGAGAAGTGAAATTGCAGATAGCCAAACAATTAATGTGCGTGTTACGGAATTCTTTTCAAGCACTTCCTTCGGAATAAAGAGCAAGAGCGCGCCGATGCCCAGCTCCCAAGCGCGAGTTGGAAGGCTATAGAAAGCCCAGATAGGTGCGGCATTGGTTAGATAGATTGAGAAGAGAAAAGATGCGGTAGTGATTGCAAGAACTCCACGAAAAACAAGTCGTTGGCGTCCCATTTTCCATAAGGTAAAGATGATCAGTGGCCAGAGGAGATAGAACTGTTCTTCGACCGCCAGAGACCAGTAGTGAATTACTGGCGAAGGAGTTGCATTAAGGTTTTGGTAATCGTTTTGCCACCAAGCGAATAGGTAATTAGAGATATAAATGGAGGCGGCGAAGATATCCTGGCCGAGCGAGGAGCGAATCGTAGGTGGAAGAAAGAACCACGCGGCAAGAGCGGTAAGAACTAGAACGCTGATCGAGGCAGGTAAAAGTCGTTTCGCCCGCCTTAGGAAAAAGTTTCGATAATTGAATGCACCGCTAAGGGTAATCTCTTTGACGATGATGCCGGTTATCAAGTAACCAGAGATCACGTAGAAGATATCTACGCCAATAAATCCACCAGGAGCTAATTTAGCGTGGAAGAGAACGACCAGCGTCGCGGCGACAGCCCGCAGAGCTTGAATCTGGTGGATTCGTACCTTTGTACTCAAGAGATAACCAACGATTTAATCTCGACATTCGGAAATCGTTTAGCGATCAACTCTCTGCCGCCGAGTCCAGATATTTCAAAGAGCACTTGCACAGAATTTACATGAGCTCCGCTGCGATTGGCTAACTCCAGAGCAGCGGCAATTGTTCCACCGGTAGCTAGAACATCATCGATGATGACGACAGACTTTCCATCTGCAAAGGCATCAATATGAACTTCTATCTCATCCTCGCCATATTCCAGACCGTACTTTGCGCCGATGGTCTCAAAGGGAAGTTTTCCGCTCTTTCGAAACGGAACAAACCCAGCTCCCTTGGCTAGCGCAATCGCTGCTGCGAAGATAAATCCGCGGGCTTCAATTCCAGCGATGACATCAACGTCATCGATCTGATCGGCGAAGGCTTTTATGACAGTTGAGAAAGCGGCAGGATCGCCCAATAACGGCGTAATGTCTTTGAAGAGGATTCCTGGCTTTGGATAATCTGGAATATCTCGGATGAGGGAGAGGGCGTCTTCTAACTTCATAACGGTCCAATTCCACCACATTAAACGTGTCCGAGAGGGGACTTGAACCCCTAAGCCCTTGCGGGCACTAACACCTCAAGCTAGCGCGTCTGCCAATTCCGCCACCCGGACCAGTGTGCTGCAAACGATAGCAACGCAGAAGCATCGAAGCAAAAGCAGGGTCTATTTCGGGCAAATGTGGGGGAGAATGGCGGCATGAGCGAGAAAATAAAATTAGAAGACGAAGCTATTCGTATCTGCCAGGATTTAATCAGAATTCCTAGTGTGAACTTTGGCGAAGGACGCGGTGACGAAGAAGCGGTGGCTAATTACATTGTTGCCTCACTCGCAGATGTTGGAATTGAAGCGAAAATTTATGAGTCTGCACCTAAGCGATGCAATGTGGTGGCGCGAATTGAAGGGAGTAATCCTGATAAACCAGGACTAGTTGTCCACGGGCATATCGATGTAGTCCCTGCAAATGCAGCCGATTGGTCGGTGGATCCATTCGCAGGTGAAATTAAAGACGGTTGTATTTGGGGACGCGGCGCAGTCGATATGAAAAATGTCGATGCAATGATCCTGGCGATAGTGCGAGATTGGGCGCAACGCGGTTATGTTCCAGAACGCGACATAGTTCTCGCCTTCTTTGCCGATGAAGAAGCCGGAATGACCTTTGGTTCTCGTTGGATGACGGCGAACCACCCTGAAGTTTTCGCGGGATGTTCAGAAGCGATTTCAGAAGTTGGTGGTTTTTCTGTAACTGTTGCCGATGGCAAACGCCTCTATTTTATAGAGGCTGCTCAGAAAGGAATCCATTGGATGAAGTTGACAGCGCAAGGGCGTGCTGGCCATGGATCGATGATGAATGACGAAAATGCGCTAACTGCCCTTACAGAAGCAGTCGCAAAGATTGGTAGATACGAATGGCCGCAGCGGTATACAAAGACGGTAAGAGATTTATTTAAAGAGATAGCTCGCGTGACGGGCAAGGTATATGACGAGAAAGATCTGCGTCCACTACTGAAAGAGATTGGTTCAACGGCTCGCATGATAGGAGCAACCTTGCAGAACACTGCCAATCCAACAATGTTGGAGGCAGGATATAAAGCAAATGTGATTCCAGGAACGGCTAGTGCAGTTATCGATGGACGTTTCTTGCCTGGATATGAATCTGAGTTAAATGACACCGTCCGAGCAATCGTTGGTCCAGATATTTCAATCGAAACCATCTCTCACGATATTGCGCTAGAAGTTAATTTCGATGCACCGCTAGTTGAGGCAATGAAGGCGGCGATACTTGCCCACGATCCCGAAGGGATTCCAGTCCCATACTTAATGAGCGGTGGAACCGATAATAAGGCGCTCTCTGAGATCGGAATAGTTGGTTATGGTTTCTCTCCACTGCGCTTACCAGCGGATCTAGATTTCATGTCTCTATTTCACGGCGTAGATGAGCGAGTTCCGATTGATGGACTGCGCTTTGGCGTTCGAGTACTGAGCGACTTTTTAGAGAGTTGCTGATACTTCGTTAAGAGCAGTTCGCACGACATCTGGTAGCTCTATCTCTTCACTTGCCAATATTCCTTGAAGTTGCGCCGCCGTACGCGCTCCAACTATCGAGCTAGTAACACCTGGGAAATCTCTAACCCAGGCGAGTGCAACTTCTAGAGGTGAGTATCCAAGTCCTTGCGCCGCTACACATACAGCTTCAACTATGCGGCGCGATCGATCGTTCAAATACGGTTCTATAAAGGGAGCAAAGTGTGGAGTTGCTGCTCGGGAGTCTGCCGGAATTCCGTTGCGATATTTTCCGGTTAGAACGCCGCGACCCAGAGGTGACCAGGCGATAAATCCAGTTTCTAGATGGCGAGAACATTGCAGTGAATCATTTTCTACGCCGCGATTGAGAAGCGAAAATTCATTCTGCATTACCGCAAGAGGCGCCTTACTACTATTGGCCTCTTGCAAAGAAATGGCGCGTGCGCTCTGCCAACCGCTGAAGTTTGAGATGCCAACATATCGAGCGCGACCAGATGTATATGCCCAATCTAGAGCCGAGAGCGCATCTTCTAACTGTGCAGAGCCATCCCAACTTTGAATCATCCAGATATCTACATAGCTGGTGCCTAGTCGGGTTAGTGATTTATCGAGAGAACTCATTAAGGATGTGCGCGAGTTATCGGTTACCAGTGATCCATCTATGTAAGAAGAACCAGCCTTGGTTGAAATGACGACATCTTCGCGCTTAAAGAGCGTTCCGATTAGTCCACCTATTACGCGCTCGGCATCTCCATCGCCATAGTGGCTAGCGGAATCGATGTAGTTGCCACCGGAATCGATAAAGGCGCGTGCTTGATCGGCGGCTTCGTGGGTATCGGTATCGCGTCCCCAGGTCATAGTTCCTAAAGCAAGGCGGGAAAGCGAGAGCCCTGATCTGCCTGCACGACGAAGTTCCATGGCGGCCACCTTAGCAAGACGCAAATGAAATTTGCGGATAACCTTCTAACATGACACGGATAGTTTTATTGCGCCATGCACACTCATCTGCCAACGCCAAAGCGATCCTCGCCGGAAGAGCGCCAGGTGTAAATCTCTCAGATCGTGGAAATAAAGAATCAATCGAGGTAGCTAAGAGAATTAAAGGGATAGATTTTTCGTTGATCAGAGTAAGTCCGATGGAACGCTGTGCTCAAACTATCGAGCCTTTGCTAGCGCAGTTGTCGAAGGGAAACGGTGTAAAACCGAGAGTCGAAATTGAGAACGATCTAGTTGAGGTTGATTACGGTAAATGGACTGGAAAAAAGTTAGCGATTCTCTCAAGAGATAAAGCGTGGAAGACGGTCCAAAATAACCCAAGCGCCATGTACTTTCCGGGCGGCGAAGGTCTTCTTGATGTTCAGGCCAGAGCGATGCGGGCGCTAAATAACGCGGCTAACACTTCGGGTCGTGGGGCAAAACTTTTGGTCAGTCACGGTGATGTAATCAAGTCAATCGTGGCGAGCGTATTGGGCGCACACTTAGATCATTTTCAGAAGATCGTTATTGATCCTGCTTCAATTACTGTTCTGGACTTTAACGGCTCCGACTATCGCGTTCTCACGTTAAATAGCACCACTGCGCCCATCACGGCATTTCTGAATGAAGAGAGTTTCAAGAAGAAGGGCGTTTCGGCTCTACTTGGTGGGGGATCAGGGCGCAAAGGTAAAGGATGAGCGGACAGATCTTTCTCTTTGATCCAGCAGATCGCTTCGTCGCTGGAACAGTTGGCGTTCCAGGGGAGCGCACCTTCTTTCTCCAAGCTCGTTCCGGTTCACGTTTGGTATCTGTTTCATTAGAGAAAGCCCAAGTCGCAGCCCTTGCCGAACGCACACAGCAGATTTTGCGAGAGGTTAGATCATCCGAACCGTTAATAACTTTTGAACGCGTAGAGCGAGATGATCAACCGCTGGAGACGCCAATAGATGAAGAGTTCCGAGTTGGAGTAATCGGTCTGGCTTATCTCTCGGATCGCAAGATGATAGAGATAGATCTACAGGCGATCTCAGAGAACCAATCTCCTGAAGAGGAAGAGTTGTTGATGGAGATTGCAGATAGCCAGGATATTTTGAGGGTGTTGATCCCTTTGGGTTACGCCGAAAGTTTCGCAAAACGTGCAATAGCCGTTGTTGGGGCCGGACGAGCACCGTGCCCATTCTGTGGAGGTCCAATAGACCCAAGTGGCCATCTCTGCCCACGTGCCAATGGATATCGCCGATGAGTAATCTTGGTGCTAACGAAATTGAAGAATATCTAAAAGATCTTAGCCATGGTGAGATTTCAATTTCGGGGAGATTAGTAGATGCATCTAACGCGACCTTGTATGCCAGATGCGAAACTAAGGGGAGAACTCTTACTTGTATCTATAAACCAATTGCTGGCGAACGCCCATTGTGGGATTTTCCGGATGGGACGTTAGCCAATCGCGAATACCTAACCTTTTTAATAAGCCATTGGCTGGGACTGCATCTTGTCCCACCAACAGTTTTACGTGATGGACCATATGGCACGGGCATGGTTCAACTTTGGATAGATATCGATGAGACCGTGGATTTGATGGATTTTTTCAGAGAAGATAATTCGGAACTTCGCAAGATTGCGCTACTTGATTTAATGACGAACAACACAGATCGAAAAATTGGCCATTTGATTCCGACTCCTGATGGCGCTGTTTATGGTTGCGATCATGGAGTTACTTTTCACGCTGAAGATAAATTGCGCACAGTTCTATGGCAATGGGCGAAGCAACCCTTCTCTGACGCTGAATTAGAGCTCTTACTCCTTGCGAAGATGTTAATTGCAACCGAGAAACGAGATGTAGTACTTGGTTTGATCGAAGAGGAAGAACTTGCTGCAACTATCTCGCGAATTGACCGGCTTCTCTCAGATAAGCGCTTTCCTGAACCTAGCCCTGACTGGCCTGCGGTTCCTTGGCCACCGTTCTAAGATGAGGCTATGAAGACCTGGTCAGATCTCTATATTCCTCCGCTGGATTCGCGCTTTAAACTCGGAGATCTTTCGCTGCACGACTCGGCAAGCCAATCTGTTAAACCATTGGTTCGAAAGAATAGATATCGAATGTATGTTTGTGGAATCACTCCATACGATGCGACACATCTAGGGCATGCAAATACCTACCTGGCTTTTGATCTTGTAAATCGGTACCTACGTGCAACTGGCGCGCAAGTGAATTTTGTTGAGAACATCACTGATATAGATGATCCTCTCTTGGAACGAGCAGCGCGCGATGGAGTCAATTGGGAGGATCTCGCTCGTTCGCAGATAGAACTATTTAAATCGGACATGGTCGCCCTACATGTAATTCCACCAACACATTACATTGGTGCGGTTGAAGCGATTCCACAAGTTCTCGCCGCAATTAAAGTTCTGCAGGCAAAGGGGACGGTCTATAACGTCGACCACGATCTTTACTTTGAAGTTAGAAGTGATTCTGATTTTGGGAAACGTTCGCACCTATCCGAATCTGAAATGATCGAAATATTCTCACAACGCGGTGGCGACCCTGACAGAGCAGGCAAGAAAGATCCTCTCGATGCTCTCCTCTGGTTATCACAGCGCCCGGATGAGCCCGGATGGGCGAGTGAGTTCGGGATCGGTCGACCCGGTTGGCATATCGAATGTTGCGCTATCGCGCTGAACTACCTAGATATTGCAGATGGAGATCTGACCTCCATAGATATTCAAGGTGGAGGAAGTGATCTGATTTTCCCGCATCATGAAATGTCGGCTGCGCAATCGAAGATGATCAACGGCCGTGAATTTGCAACCCATTATGTGCATGCAGGAATGATCGGTCTTGATGACGAGAAGATGAGTAAATCGAAGGGCAACCTCGTTCTCATCTCTAACTTACTAAAACAAGGTCATGATGCGATGGCGATACGTCTAGCTCTGCTTAGCCAGCACTATCGCACTGATCACATGTGGAACGAGAACGACCTAATCAAGGCAGGAACTCTTTTGGATCAACTTCGTGTAGCTCTATCGCGGATGGAAGTTGCACCAACGGAGAGTACGATTAATGAGGTTATAACTGCTCTGGCAAATGATCTAGATACGCCAAGTGCCATAAAATCTCTGCGCAATTGGTTGGCAGAAACTGACGCCGGTAAAGTTGGAGGAAGCCCTGGGGAACTCTCGCGAGCAATCGATACGCTGCTCGGAATCGCTTTCTAACTTCCCTCTTGTCTTCTCAAGAATCTCTCTAATTCGCGCGCGATCTCATCGCCAGAAACATCAGAGAATGCGGCGCTATCTTTACTTTCTTCCAGCGCTTTAACATAATCTCCGATTTCACTATCTTCTTGCGTTAACTCATCAACTTCTTTCTCCCATTCTCTAGCGTGATCGCTCAACTCACCTAGTGGGAATTGGATTTCGAGAAAATCTTCCAATGCGTTTATCAACGCTAACGTTGCTTTTGGAGAAGGAGAACTGCTCGCATAATGAGGAACGGCAGCCCAAAGAGATATTGCATCTATTCCGCGTCTTAGACAGGCGTCTTGGATTACCCCAAGAATTCCAGTTGGTCCTTCGTATCGACTTACTTCAATTCCTAAACGCTTAGCGATATCTGGATGGGCACCAGATCCAGTAACTGTTATTGGACGGCTATGAGGTGCATCGGCCAGCATCGAACCCAAGGTAATGATCGTGGATACTTCTATATCATCAGCAAGATCTAAAAGCTGATGCGTAAATGTGCGCCATTTCATCGATGGTTCAACGCCACGAACAATTACAAAGTCGTTGGCAAACTGTGGTGTAGATAAACCGAAGACTTGAGTTCCGGGCCAGATAAGAGAACGGACTAGTGAGCCATCTATCTCAATCATCGGGCGATTAACTTGGAAGTCGTAATAATCTTCAGAATCCACGTCGGCAATCAGCTCTGGAATTAGATCGGTCGCCTTTGGATTATCAATATCTGCGATTTCACTCCAGATACCTAAGAGATGAGAAACAGCCCCAGTTGCTGCTTCTGCTGCATCGTTCCAACCAGAGAAGGCGATCACCATGATTGGCGATCTCAGCGCAGGTATCTTATGAATCTCCACATTGAGCACCTTACGGTAACCTCTGCCAAGTGAGGAGCCCTAATCGTCAGAGACCCGCGGGTTTACTCCGCCAAGCTCTGGCTTCGCGCACGGTTATTGCCGATGGGGCGATGGGCACTATGTTGCAAGCCGCTGATCCAACTTTGGACGATTTCCAGGGCCACGAAGGTTGCAACGAGATTCTCAACGTATCTCGCCCTGACATTGTTCGTGGAGTTCACGACGAGTATTTAGCAGCTGGGGTTGATGCAATTGAAACCAATACCTTCGGAGCCAACTGGGCGAATTTAGCCGAATATGGAATTGAAGATCGTATTTACGAATTAGCTTTCGCTGGCGCCAAGATCGCCCGCGAGGCAGCAGATGCTGCCAGCACCAACGAGAAGCCGCGATTTGTACTTGGTTCGCTCGGTCCTGGAACAAAGTTGCCTTCTCTCGGACACACCACTTATCAAAAGTTAAAGGACGCTTATTACACAGCGGCTAAAGGACTTCTCGATGCGAAATCAGATGCGCTCTTAGTTGAAACTACTCAGGATTTATTACAGGCTAAAGCCGCGGTAAATGGTTGTCGTCAAGCGATCGAGGAAGTCGATTTCGATGTTGTTTTAATTGCACAAGTAACGGTTGAAACGACCGGCACCATGTTGCTCGGTTCAGAGATCGGAGCAGCGTTAAATGCCCTCGAACCGTTGGAGATTGACTTAATAGGACTCAACTGTGCAACCGGACCTGCGGAAATGTCTGAGCACCTTCGCTACTTATCGAAATTTGCAGACTGTGCGATCTCAGTAATGCCAAATGCCGGGTTGCCAATTCTTGGAGCAAAAGGCGCTGAATACCCACTTGGCCCCAAGGAGTTGGCTGATGCGCTCGAAACTTTTGTCGGCGATTACGGCATCGGCTTAATTGGTGGTTGCTGTGGAACCACCCCAGAGCATCTGGCCGCAGTTGTCGAGAAAATGTCGAGCAAGCCATTTAAAGATCGCGGAGCAGCCCTTGATCCTGGTGCTTCATCACTTTATCAATACGTGCCATTCCGCCAAGACAACACTTATCTAGCAATTGGCGAGAAGACCAACGCCAACGGTTCACGCGCTTTCCGAGACGCACTTGTCGCTGAAGATTGGGAGAAGTGTGTTGAAATCGCGCGCGATCAGATCCGCGATGGCGCGCATATGCTCGATCTTTCAGTTGATTACGTGGGTCGCGATGGCGCCAAGGATATGTACGAGATCGCATCACGTTTTGCAACTGCATCAACTCTGCCAATTGTTCTTGATTCCACTGAACCTAATGTGATCAAAGCTGGACTCGAAGCCCTCGGTGGTCGCTGCGTTATCAACTCAGTTAACTATGAAGATGGTGATGGTCCAACGTCTCGTTTCGCACGAATCATGCCTTTAGTTAAAGAACATGGCGCCGCAGTTGTTGCACTTACGATCGATGAAGAAGGACAAGCTCGTACCGCTGAATGGAAACTGAAAGTTGCGCGTCGACTTATCGAGGATCTAACTACCAACTGGCAGATGAAGACTGGCGATATCTTGATTGATACGCTTACTTTTCCTATCGCTACCGGCCAAGAAGAGACCCGCCGCGATGGAATTGAAACAATCGAGGCTATCCGCACACTAAAAGCTGAGTACCCAGATGTTCAGACAACATTGGGTGTATCAAATGTCTCATTCGGGTTGAACCCAGCGGCACGTGTTGTTCTCAACTCTGTTTTCTTGCATGAATGTGTAGCAGCAGGTCTTGATTCTGCGATTGTTCATCCTTCGAAGATCACTCCGCTAGCACGTATAGAAGAGCGCCATAAGGAAGTTGCACTCGACTTAGTTTATGACCGCCGTAAATACGATGGTGAAACTTGTATCTATGATCCGCTGACTGAATTCTTGCAGCTCTTCGAGGGTGTTGAGCTAGCCGCATCTCGAAACGTGCGAGCTTTCGAGTTGGCCGCACTTCCACTCACTGAGCGTTTGCAGCGTCGCATTATCGATGGCGAGAAGGTTGGCCTCAGCGATGATCTGGATACTGCAATGGCTGAAGGCATCAAGCCGCTTACGATCATTAACGATTATCTCCTTGAGGGAATGAAGGTTGTAGGTGAGCTCTTCGGTAAAGGCGAGATGCAGCTTCCCTTCGTACTTCAGAGCGCAGAGGTAATGAAGACAGCGGTTGCTTATCTTGAGCCGCATATGGAAAAGACGGATGACGAGGGTCGCGGCACTATGTTGTTGGCTACAGTCAAGGGCGATGTTCACGATATCGGCAAGAACTTGGTAGATATAATTTTGAGTAACAATGGATATACCGTTGTAAATATCGGAATTAAGCAGACCATCAATCAGATTATTGATGCCGCGCAAGAATCTAACGTTGACGCTATTGGTATGAGTGGGTTGCTCGTTAAATCAACGGTCATCATGAAAGAGAACCTTGAAGAGTTAACTAATCGTGGATTGGCTGAAAAATGGCCGGTTGTTCTTGGGGGAGCGGCGTTGACTCGCGCTTTCGTTGAACAAGACTTGGCTGGAATGTTTCCCGGAGAAGTTCGTTATGCCCGAGATGCATTCGAGGGACTTCGCTTAATGGATTCGATCATGGCGGTTAAGCGCGGAGTGCCAGGGGCCGCGTTGCCCGCACTTAGAGAACGTAAGGTACCGCTGCGCCCGAAGAAAGATGAAGATTTAGTAATTGATACCAAGCGAAGCGATGTTGCAATAGATGTCGATATTCCTGCCGCACCGTTCTTTGGTTCCCGAATCATTAAGGGCGTTCCTTTAGCGGATTATGTAGAAATGCTTGATGAGCGAGCTCTATTCGTAGGTCAGTGGGGCTTAAAAGGCGCACGTGGTGAATATGAAACGATGGTTGAAAATGAAGGGCGTCCGCGTCTTCGCGCACTTCTAAATCAAGTCCAATCTAAAGGTTGGTTAAATGCCGC
>B570J29032_109958026_pt1 | contig 11327 bp, 10 predicted proteins | sample LakMenEpi16Nov12_FD_29032 | JGI IMG/M metagenome (IMG submission 29032)
GAAGAAGTTTCAGGCGCTGACCTGATTGTGCATGTAGTAGATGGTTCTCATCCAGATCCATTTGAACAGATACGCGCTGTCCGCGAAGTTATCAATGAAATTGGTGGATCAGAGATACCAGAGATCATCGCGATTAATAAGGTGGATGCCGCCGATCCAGAAGTGGTTATGGAGATTTTGCGGAAAGAGAAGAATAGTTTCGCATTCTCCGCACGAACTGGGTTTGGTATAGATGGCTTAGTCCGCGCAATTGAAAAATCTCTGCCACATCCCAATGTAGAAATAAATGCGTTAATTCCTTACGAGCGCGGTGATTTAGTAAGCGCCGTCCACGAGCGCGGTGAAATTCTCAGCGAAGAATACGTCGAGACGGGCACTCAGATGCGCGCTCTGGTGGATGGTGGGCTCGCAAAAGCTATAGAGGAAGCGCTCCATTAATCAGAGATAGCCCTTATATGCTTAGAAAAGTGGGAATATAAGCGACACGCCGCAGGTTGTAACGGGTAATAACGGATAAGTGCGCGAGCATTCGCCCTGTTACGAAGATTCTCAATTGGGAATCCGTTTGATTTTATGGAAGGCAGGTGAGAGCAGTGGCAACAGATTACGACACCCCCCGAAAAACGGATGAGGAACTCCATGAGGAGTCGCTTGAAGAACTCAAAGCTAAGCGCGTCGATGCTCAATCCGGTCAGATAGATGTTGATGAGGCCGAAGCGGCAGAGAACCTTGAACTGCCGGGTGCGGATTTATCCGGCGAAGAACTTGCGGTGCGCGTAGTTCCAAAGCAAGTCGATGAATTTACTTGTTCACGTTGTTTCTTGGTGCACCACATAACCCAACTTGCTAAAGGCGAGGGAGCGAAAGCGGTCTGTAAAGAGTGCAGCTGAGTAACTAAACCTTTATCTCTTAAGCAGCGCGGCGATCTCATCGCCGCGTTTGCTCGTTACCAGCCAATAAGGAGTCGGATCTCGTGGATCTAAAACGGTGATCTTCACACCAGTTGAAATCCAGAATTTAATCGCAAGGTATGCAGCAGGATCAGCGTCACGAGTACGCAAGAGCCGCATCTGGGATGTATTTAAAACATCAACGCCACCTATATATTTTAAATCGATATGGGCTCGATCAATGCGCAGTTCTCTTTCATCAATTGAAATCGATGAACGCATTGAAATTGCTGCGTAGATAAGTGTGACCGTTGCCGCCATCAGGGCTGCGACTGCCGCCGAGGTATCAAATGCGGCCCAAATTGCTATGACCAGAGATAGTAAAAGAAAGTAAATGAAGGCGAGCAGCCAGATAGGCGGGCGAAGCACTTCTTTGAATATCACTATTAGAGTCTAATTGAAGTAAAGTGTTGGTATGAGTCGAGTGGCGAGCACCACCCCGCCAGAGGGGGCGATGATTCCGCAGCGCCATGGCAAGGCGCCTGAGATTGGCACCAAGATTCCTTCACACTTTGGCCATTGCTTTGGATGTGGAGAGTTACATCCAACAGGTCTTCACTTAGTTGCAGAAGCCGGCGCTGGAGTAGATTTAACAGCGAAATTTACCGTCACCGAAAATCATCAAGGTGCGCCAGGGCTAGCCCATGGTGGCCTTCTCTCACTCGCCTTCGATGAAGCGCTCGGCAAGTTAATGTGGTTGATTCGTTCACCTGCAGTCACCGCACGGTTAGAAACAGATTTTCTCAAGCCAGTTCCGATGGGGACAACTTTGCATATCACTGCTCGAATTACTGGACAAGTAAATCGCAAGGTCTACACCGAAGCAGAAGGTCGACTAGATGGACCTGAGGGCGAAATCGCAGTTCGAGCTGCAGCGCTCTTTGTGATAGTTCCGATGTCACATTTCTTAGATAATGCTCCTAAAGAATATCTAGAACATATCGCCAAGACCCCCGAGATTTTGGCCTTTGTCGATCCAGAATTTGAGATCAATCCATAATGGGAGTAAAAGTTTTAATCACTCGCTTAGATAGAGACCTACCGCTTCCTAATTATGCCAAAGGGGGAGATGCTGGCGCTGATTTATTCGCGCGAGTAGATGTAACTCTGGCTCCTGGAGAGCGGAAATTAGTTCCTACCGGAATTTCAATTGCCCTTCCAGATGGTTATGTCGCCTTGGTGCATCCAAGATCTGGTTTGGCGATTAAAAGCGGTGTCACAATGGTTAACTCACCCGGCACGGTAGATGCAGGATTTCGCGGGGAGCTACAAATTATTCTGATCAACCACGACCCGAACGAGAGCGTCACATTTAAGCGCGGTGACCGCATCGCACAGTTGGTTATTCAGCAAGTAGAACGCGCGGAATTTATTGAAGTGGAGACTCTGCCAGGATCAGGCCGTGGCACAGGTGGATTTGGATCTACGGGGCGCTGATGAGTAATTTACCAATTGGCTCGAGCGGCTCAGATAAAGATAAAGTCCTCACCGCTTTTGGGGGCAAGAAGGGGCTAATCGATTCCGGAATTCCATCGGTCGTATTCCTGGTTGTATTCAATGTTGCAGATGATCTCCGTACAGCCCTGCTCGCATCTCTTATCGTCTCTGCATCTTTAACGATCATTCGTCTGACAAAGCGCGACACGATTCAGCACGCAGTCTCTGGCTTTATTGGAGCGCTGATTTGTGCATGGTTTGCCAATCGAACAGGCAATCCAAGCGATCTTTACATCCCAAAACTTCTAACCAACTTGGGCTATGGCAGCGTCTACCTGATCGCAAACTTAGCTGGTTGGCCAATTCTTGGACTCTTGCTCGGTCCGATACTGGGAGAGAATTTATCGTGGAGAAAAGATCCAGCACGCGCCCGAGCATATAAGCGCGCCAGCTGGCTCTGGGTTTTAATGTTCTTCACCCGGATTGTCGTGCAGTATCCAATTTATCGCAGTGGCAACGTTAATTTACTGGGAACTGTAAATCTTGCGATGGGTTATCCGCTATTTCTAGCAACGGCATATGGATCCTGGATGATTTTAAAGAGCGTACCTACGACAAAGCTAAAAGAAAGTTAAAAGATAGTTAATTAGCGATAAAGCAAGATTTGATCAGGCCTTCAGCCGTTGCAGATGCCACGAAGAGTAATTCATCTCCTGCGCTAAATACATCGGTGGGAGTAGGAGTAATTACTCGGCCATCGCGAACAATTGCAGCAAGTGAAGCATCATCTGGAAGTGTTATCTCTTCAACGGTCTTTCCGATGCAGCTAGAAGTATCTGGAAGGGTAAGTTCCACTAAATTTGCCTGACCTTTACGGAAAGAGAATAAGCGCACTACATCGCCAACGCTGACCGCTTCTTCAACTAAAGCCGAGATAATTCTTGGGGTAGATACAGCCACATCAACGCCCCAAGAAGAATCAAATAGCCATTCATTCTTCGGATGGTTAATACGCGCAACCACGCGAGGGACTCCGTACTCGGTCTTTGCCAGAAGCGAAGTTACTAAGTTAACTTTGTCATCACCAGTAGCGGCAACCAAGACTTGGCAGTTATTTAGAACCGCCTTGTCTAAAGCAGTGATCTCACAAGCATCTGCCATCAACCATTCCGCATCAGGCACAGATTCCATTTTTAGCGCTTTTGGATCACGATCAATTAGTAAAACCTGATGTCCATTATCTAGTAGTTCGCGCGCAATAGCGCGACCGACATTTCCGGCCCCAGCAATAGCAATTCTCATGAAGGCTCCTCTGGTGAGCGAGCAAGTATCTCTTCGACTCTATCAATCTCTTCATCTCTGACGGTGACGTGAAGCAAGTCGCCTTCTTGTAAAACACAATGTGGATCAGGAATCAGACCGTCTCCTAAGCGAGTAATAAATGCGACTCTTGCACCGGTGGCTTCTTCAATTTCGGTGATCGCCATTCCAAACCAATCTTTATGGGGGTGCATCTCGCAAAGCTGCACCGAGCCGCTAGCATCACGCCATTCAGATCTTGAACCTTCAGGAACCAGGCGGCGAAGAATCTGATCGGTTGCCCAGATAACTGTTGCCACCGTTGGAATTCCTAAGCGTTGATAAATTTCTGCGCGCCCTGGATCATAAATACGAGCAACCACATTGGCAACGCCATAAGTCTCGCGAGCCACGCGCGCTGCGAGAATATTTGAATTATCGCCATTGCTCACCGCAGCAAATGCATCGGCTGTTTCAATTCCAGCTTCGAGCAGCGTATCTCTATCGAATCCCACGCCGGTGACAGTGCGGCCTTTGAAATCTGGGCCTAATCGACGGAAAGCTTCTCGGGATTGATCAATTATCGAAATAGAATGTCCAGCGGCTTCAAGTTCGGTGGCTAATGAAGAACCAACGCGACCGCATCCCATGATCACAACGTGCACAAGGTTTAACTTACACCCTTATTCTTATCTATATGACATCTAATGGGGCTGACCAGAGTAAATCCGCAGAACGCGTCGCTCTGGCGGTGGGGGATCGCTTTGCCGTAACCATTGAGAAAGTAGCTCATGGCGGTCACTTCATTGCACGCCACCTAGGCGCGGTCATCTTCGTAAGACACGCAATTCCTGGCGAAGAAGTAGAAATCGAGATAACTGGAACAGGCAGCTCTTTCAATCGTGCAGATGTCGTAAGGGTTGTAAAACCTTCTACTGATCGCGTCAGTGCACCTTGTCAATTCGCGCACCGCACAGGCTGTGGTGGTTGCGATTTCCAACATATTTCTCTCGAACGGCAACGATCGCTGAAAGAAGAAGTAATCACAGAGCAATTTTCTCGTATAGCTAAACGTGAAATACACGTGAGCGTTGAAGAAGTTGGCCCGCCGCTTGGATATCGCACTCGCTTCAACGCAGTTACAACTCGAAGCGGAGATTTAGGATTTAAGCAGGCGCGAAGTAATAAAGTGGTTCCCGTCAGCGACTGTCGGATCTTGCAGCCAGAGATTGGATATCAAGAGCTAAGTGCGCGTAAATGGAAAGGTGACCTACGTGTCGAAGTTTCTCTCTCCACGACCGGCGATAGAACTATCGCAACCGGATATACCCGCGATGAGACGCCAGTTCGAACTAGTGAGGGTCCAGATGTAGGTCAATACTCAATCAATGGATCTAATTTGGAGGTTTCACAGCGATCTTTTTGGCAGAGCCATAAGTTAGCGCCTGCCGTGCTGACGCAAGTGGTGAAGGAATTTGCCGATGTAAAAGTTGGAGATCAACTTCTGGATCTTTACGGAGGGGTAGGTCTCTTTACCTCTCAATTCTTGGATTTGATTGGCGAGAGCGGGCGAGTTGATTTAGTTGAAGGAAGTAAGAGCGCAACCGCAGATGCGCTTCGTAATTTTGCTAATTCGAAGAGCGTTAAAGTCCATACTGGAGATGTCGCCAAATTATTGCCGCGTTTTACTCGGGCTGATGTGATTGTTCTAGACCCGCCTCGAGAAGGCGCCGGGAGAGAGGTAGTGATGGCGATGGCCCAACTTAAGCCACGTTCTATTGTTTACGTTGCTTGTGATCCAGCGGCGCTTGCTCGTGACACGACATATCTAAGCGAAGTTGGATTTGAAGCTACCAAAATCCGCGCCTTTGACCTCTTTCCAATGACACACCATATTGAAACAGTTGCGCTCTTTACTCGAGTTAAGGTATCTTGACGTCAAGATAAATTAAGTTAAGGATGTGTATGAGTAAGAATTCATTTAGCGCTAAGAAGAATTTAAACGTTGCCGGTCAAGACTTTGAAATCTTCGATATCTCAAATATCGCTGGCGCAGAAAATCTACCCTTCTCGCTCAAAGTACTCCTTGAAAATCTATTGCGCACTGAAGATGGCGCTAACATCACCGCCGATCACATTAACTCACTTGCCCAATGGGATCCTGCGGTAGAGCCTGACACCGAGATTCAATTCACCCCGGCACGTGTCGTAATGCAAGATTTCACCGGCGTTCCGTGCATAGTTGATCTTGCGACCATGCGTGAAGCAATAGTTGAACTAGGCGGGGATCCAACAAAGGTCAATCCTTTAGCTCCCGCTGAACTCGTTATCGATCACTCGGTAATCGCCGATCACTTCGGCGGAAAAGATTCTTTTGAGAAGAACACTGATATTGAATATGAGCGTAATCGTGAGCGCTATCGCTTCTTACGCTGGGGGCAAGGCGCTTTTGATGAATTTAAAGTAGTTCCACCAGGGACTGGAATTGTTCACCAAGTAAATATTGAATATCTCGCACGTGTAGTAATGACGCGCAGCGTCAATGGTGTTCTGCGCGCCTACCCAGATACCGTCGTAGGTACCGATTCACACACAACCATGGTCAATGGTTTAGGTGTACTCGGATGGGGCGTTGGTGGAATTGAGGCAGAAGCAGCTCTCTTAGGGCAACCCGTTTCAATGCTGATTCCGCGCGTTGTCGGATTTAAATTAAGTGGGGCGCTGCCCGTCGGCACAACTGCAACTGATATGGCGCTGACAATTACTGAGATGCTGCGAAAGCATGGCGTTGTCGGTAAGTTCGTAGAATTTTATGGTCCGGGAGTAGTTTCAGTGCCAATGGCCAATCGAACAACTATTGGAAATATGAGCCCTGAATACGGTTCTACTTGTGCAATTTTCCCTATTGATGATGAGACTCTGCGCTATCTACGTTTGACTGGTCGTAGTGCTAACCAAGTTGAACTTGTTGAGAAATATGCGAAGGCACAGGGAATGTGGCACGACCCAGCAGTTAGCCCGCGTTTTTCTGAACATATCGAGCTAGATCTTTCGACTGTAGTTCCATCGATCTCTGGGCCAAAGCGTCCACAAGATCGCATCTCACTTAGCGGTTCGAAAGATGCATTTAAGAAAATTCTTCCAACATATATAACCGAAAAGACTGGCACAGATTCTTATCCAGTAAACGTTGGGGCTAAAGCAACAACAATCAAAAATGGTGATGTTGTTATTGCCTCAATTACATCTTGTACAAATACATCAAATCCTTCGGTAATGATCGGCGCGGCGCTATTAGCTAAGAAAGCGGTAGAGCGCGGATTGACTTCCAAGCCTTGGGTAAAGACAACTTTGGCGCCAGGATCAAAGGTAGTAACTGATTATTATGATCGCGCCGATCTAACTAAGTACATGGATGCGCTCGGTTTTAACTTGGTGGGCTATGGCTGCGTTACTTGTATCGGAAACTCTGGTCCGCTACCGATAGAGATCAGCAAATCGGTCAACGAGCACGATTTAGCGGTCACCGCAGTACTCTCTGGAAATCGCAACTTTGAAGGGCGAATCAGCCCAGATGTAAAGATGAACTATCTGGCATCGCCTCCACTTGTCGTTGCATATGCGTTGGCCGGAACTATGAATCATGACTTTGTAAAGGATTCACTGGGCAAAGATAAAGATGGCAAGGATGTATTCCTCGCTGATATCTGGCCAAGTGCGCAAGAGATTCAATCTGTTATCGATTCTTCAATCTCCTCTGAGATGTTTAAGAAAGATTATGCGACGGTCTTTGATGGCGACCATCGTTGGAAGTCTCTAGATACTCCAACGGGGAAGACTTTTGAATGGGATGCACAATCTACTTATGTCCGCAAGCCTCCTTACTTTGATGGCATGCCAGCAAATCCAAAGCCGGTTACTGATATTTCAGGAGCACGAGTCTTGGCTATCCTGGGCGATTCGGTTACGACCGATCACATTTCTCCTGCAGGAAATATCAAGGCAGATTCTCCTGCTGGTAAATATCTAGAAGCTCATGGAGTTGCCCGGGGTGACTTCAACTCTTATGGATCACGACGTGGAAATCACGAAGTCATGATTCGTGGAACTTTTGCAAATATCCGCCTGAAGAATATGTTGCTAGATGGCGTCGAAGGTGGCTTCACCCGTAATTTCTTGAGCAACGGCGAACAAACTACGATTTACGATGCATCGATTGCTTATCAAAATGCGGGAGTTCCGTTGGTAATTCTTGCCGGCAAAGAGTATGGATCGGGATCATCTCGCGACTGGGCGGCAAAAGGCACTGCGTTATTGGGTGTGCGCGCTGTGATTGCGGAGAGTTTCGAAAGAATCCACCGTTCAAATTTGATTGGAATGGGCGTTCTACCATTGCAGTTTAAAGATGGCCAGACTGCACAGTCACTTGGACTAGATGGCACCGAAACTTTTGCTATCACTGGAATCACTGAATTAAATAAGGGCGGAATTCCAAAAGAGGTACAGGTCACAGCAGGGGATAAGTCATTTACTGCAAAGGTCCGTATCGATACTCCTGGTGAGGGTGATTATTATCGCCATGGCGGGATCATGCAGTATGTGCTCCGCCAATTACTTCAGTAATTGGCGCGTAGGAGTGGCCAATTACTTCAGTAATTGGCGCGTAGGAGTGGCCAATTACTTCAGTAATTGGCGCGTAGTCTAGGTTTTTAGATCGCGAATTCGTTCGCTGCAACCTAGAATGAAGCCATGATCGAGCAGATTAAATCTCCAGCTGATATCAAAAGGTTGGATTCTGCTCAATTAATTCGACTTAGTGAAGAGATCCGCCAATTTTTGATCACCAAGGTATCGAAAACAGGTGGTCATCTTGGTCCAAATCTTGGCGCTGTTGAGTTAACGCTAGCGATCCACCGCGCCTTTGATTCACCGCGCGACGTAGTTCTCTTTGATACCGGACATCAATCTTATGTTCATAAGATAATCACAGGACGAGCAGATAGTTTCGATGGGCTACGTCAGCGCGGAGGTATCGCAGGATATCCCAGTCGGAGCGAGAGCGAACACGATGTAATCGAAAATTCACACGCATCAACTGCGCTCTCTTGGGGAGATGGAATCTCCTTTGGCTTCGCGCAAACCGGACAAGGTGATCGCCACGTAGTTGTAGTTGTCGGCGATGGCGCGCTGACTGGTGGCATGTCTTGGGAGGCGTTAAATAACATCGCCGCCGCCGATAATCGAAATTTAGTAATTGTTGTAAACGATAATGAACGTTCTTACTCTCCAACTATCGGAGGGTTAGCGACATATTTAGCGACCTTGCGCGTAACTAGAGGGTATGAACGGTTCTTAGATTGGGGTAAAGAAGTACTCCATAAAACTCCAGTTGTCGGTGCTCCTATATATGAGACTTTGCACGGCATGAAGAAAGGCATCAAAGATATCGTTGCACCGCAGGGGATGTTTGAAGATCTGGGTCTTAAATACATGGGTCCGATTGATGGCCATGACATTGTTGCACTTGAAAAAGCCCTTCTTAAAGCGAAAGATTTCGGTGCTCCGGTCTTGGTGCACGCGATCACCGAAAAGGGGAGAGGCCATAAACCTGCTTTAGACGATGAAGCCGAGAAGTTTCACGCCGTCGGTATCGTCGATCCCGAAACAGGCGCACCGCTAGCAGAGAGCGCAACAACTTGGACGAAAATCTTTTCAAGTGAGTTGGTTGAGATTGCACGGGAGCGTGAAGATATCGTGGCAATAACCGCTGCAATGCTTGGCCCAACTGGGCTCGATGCCTTTGCGAAAACCTTTCCAGAGCGAATCGTCGACGTGGGAATCGCTGAACAGCATGCTGTTACTAGCGCTGCAGGCATGGCCTTTGCTGGACTGCATCCAGTCGTTGCTATCTACTCCACATTTTTAAATCGCGCCTTTGATCAATTGCTTCTAGATGTAGCCCTGCATAAGGCTGGCGTAACTTTTGTTTTAGATCGTGCTGGAATTACCGGCGATGACGGACCTTCTCATCACGGAATTTGGGATTTAGCGGTGACCGGGATAGTTCCGACAATGCATGTTGCTGCGCCGCGAGATGCAACTCGTCTGCGCGAGACTTTGCGCGAAGCAGTCGCAATCTCTAACGCGCCATCAATGGTGCGCTACCCAAAGGGCGCAGTTCATAGCGATATTCCCGCATTTGAACGACGTGATGGCATCGATATTCTCTATCGCGGAGAAAGTGCTGATGTTCTCTTGGTGAGTATTGGCGCTATGGCGGCAATTTCAGTTGAGGCAGCGGCGATGGCATTTCGCGAGGGAGTTGGCGTTACGGTAATTGATCCACGCTGGGTAAAACCATTACCGATTTCCTTGACTACGATGGCGCAACGATTTAAGAGCATCGTTGTTGTTGAAGATGGCATTAAGCATGGTGGTATCGCTAGCGCAGTCTCAGAAATGTTCCGCGAGGCCGGCCTTAATACTCCAATTCACTCAATAGGTATTCCTCTTGAGTTTATTGAGCACTCAAAACGAGCTGAGATATTGGGCGATCTCGGTATTACTGCCCAGAATATCGCGCGCAGCATCGTTGAATGGAATAGTCAAAGAGGTTCAGCGAATTCGATTGCGATTATGGAAGAGATGCAATCCCCGGCGCGTGAAAACGCTGACCACAAACCGCTTCACTAATTCCTTCACGATCTAGGTAAGGCAAAATTCCACCAAGGTGCATCGGCCAACCAGATCCCATCAACATACAGAGATCAATCTCTGCCGGAGTAGAAACCACGCCCTCATCAAGCATCATGCGCGCTTCAACCGCTAACGCCTTAAGTGCGCGATCGCGAACTTCTTCAGCGGTAGATGCGGTAGAACCTTGCTTAATTAGCGCCACCGCTTCAGGGTTTGGCGTTAACTTGCCATCGCTTCCTTTGATGTAAAAATTGCGCACTTTAGCGGCAACCATTGCCTGCATAGTTGGGGAGATGCGATAGCGCTCACCTAGATTTGCATGTAAGGTTTCAGAGACGTGAAGAGCTACTCCAGGTCCAACCAAATCAAGAAGTTCAAATGGTGACATCGGGAAGCCAATACTGCGCATCGCGCTATCTGCAATTGCTGGCGCAGTACCTTCATCTACCGCATCAGTAACTTCGCCCATGAAGCGAGTTAGCAAGCGATTAACAACAAAGCCGGGTGCATCTTTACAGATGATCATGGTCTTCTTTAACTCTTTACCGACACTAACTGCAGTTGCTGTAGTTGCATCATCGGTAGTTGAGGTGCGTGCGATTTCAAGGAGCGGCATTACAGCCACTGGGTTGAAGAAGTGAAATCCGATTACTCGCTCTGGATTAACCAGACCTTCAGTCATTTTTTCAACTGAAAGAGAAGAGGTGTTGGTGGCTAGAACGCATTCAGGGGAGACGATTTTCTCTAACTTCTTGAATAACTCTTGCTTAAGCGATAACTCTTCGAAGATCGCTTCGATTATGAAGTCTGAACCTGCGAAGGTATTTTGATCGGCTGATCCACTAATTAGCAGAGATAGTCGTCGCGCAGACTCTTCGCTCATGCGTTTCTTTTCTACCAGTTTGGATAGCTCATTTTTTACCCAAGCAACGCCCTTATCAGCTC
>B570J29032_109958025_pt1 | contig 11323 bp, 14 predicted proteins | sample LakMenEpi16Nov12_FD_29032 | JGI IMG/M metagenome (IMG submission 29032)
GATCATATGTTATATATTATAGAGATTGTTGTATCAAAAGGCAAATAACTAGTTGAGTAGGACTAGTTGACTTGTCTTCCATCTCCCTTAGCATTTCTGCCTTCACCCGATTTATCTGGAGAATTTGCTGACCTTTCTTGGTCACGAGCTCTGCTTTGATTTGCCTGAGCCTTAACTTCGGCTGCTTGGGCTGCAAGATCTACTGGGACATCCCCGCCTTCTCTTGGAACCATTCCCATTCTTACCCTAATTTCATTTGGAGTAATTACCTGGAATCTAAGATATCTTTCATCGATCTTAGACTGAGTATCTGCATCGGTCAAGGAAAGCTCGTTGAACTTAAGCTCCAAGGCATCAGTCATTTCTTGAATTATTTTATTTAATTTCTTTTCTAGATTTTGTTGTGCTGGAAGGCAAACCTGCTCCTTAAATGTCTTGTCTGCATCTCTAGCTGCGGCTAAGTTTATTCCAGCTGGAGTTCCAATTTTATTAATTGGAACTCTATGAGCCATTAGGATTTCATCTCTATTTGAATTTCTATATTTTTCAAATGAGCCTTCTTGCGCTCCTGCCTCAATTGGCTCCATTTTAAATTCAGTTTTTGAGTCTGGAGAGTCTGGTGGCAGAGGGATATACAAAGATCTGTGGTTTTTGCCCTTTAGCCCAACCTGGAAAAATTCAAGTAGTTTTCTTTCAGATTCTGTAGAAAGCTTTGCTCCCTTAACTGTAATGATATATCGTGGGACTGCCTTATTTTCAAAATAGTCTAGGTTATATTTACCAGCAAATTCATTTCCAGCCATTGCATTTTGTGCAGCAATAATATCTGGGATTCCGTAATAGTTATTCTTTGGGGTGTACTTCTTCAAGTGAATAATTTCATTAGGTCTATCTTCTTGACCTGCTATAGGGTTTATTGTTTCTGTGTCCCCGAAGTTTCTAAAGTATACCGCCTTGCCATAAAGAAGCTGTATAAAACCGTCTCTAAGGCGTCTTACACGCATTGTCTTTGAAGGGATATGGCCGATGTACCCAATCTTACCAGTTGTCGTTCTACCGACCTCCAGATAGCCATTACCAGTAGCCTCTATGTCGGTGTAGAACTTGATAAGAGTTTCCTTGAAAGTTTCATCTTCATTGCAATCTTCAAGCCATCTGTGCAAGTCTTGCTTAATTCTATTTAGCTTTTTACGTGCTCTTTCTAATTGCTTCTCATCGGTAATTTCGTCTAGTGCATCTGTTGTCTTTTTTGACTCGATAAAATCAAATCCTAGTCCGACAATATTTGCAACTTTTGCATTTATGGCTGCATAGTTATATGGAGAAATTTCATAAATTGTTGACAAATAGTCAAGGTTGTATTCTGGCTGAATTAAGTCAAAGGTCGCGTATCCGCTAACTGCTTGTTGGTGCTGAAGTTGCTGGCTTACAGATCCATCTTTACCAGTAAATGCTTTCTGAATATCTCTAGATACTTTTCTTCTAAATGATGCCCCAAGGCCCGATAGCTTTAAAACTTCTTCGGCATCTATATCAAACAAGTCGTCAGATTTTTGTGTTGTAGGATTGCTAAATCTCATCCAATCCGCAACATTAGATATCTCTACATTGTTAGAAACTAAATTCTCTTCATATTCTTTCATTTTTTACCACCATTCAGTCTAGCCATCTCTTCTTTATGAACACCAATGTCTAATGGATCTGGAGTCAATCCCCATCTTAATCTTTGCTTTTGGTACTCGAATTCTTCTTCATCAATTTGTCGGCTTCCTTCAATAAACTTAGGCTGACCAACATCAATTCCATAGTGTGCTACAGCTGAAGCTAAAAGGGCAATTCTCTCTTTATTACCTATCATTGATTGTATGGATAAAAAGTTATTGTCTTCGTCGCCAACCCAACGTCCGTCAGGCATTTCCCATACATAAACCCCAAGCCTGGTTTCACCAGACTTCATTTGAGCATTAATTCTTTTTATATCCATAGTTAATTATTTTACCATCTTTGTAGACATAAGTCCAGCTTTTTGTCATCTAGCCTGACAAAATTATATGATTTGGAACACAACCCTGTCTCTAGAGTACGTAGAAACAGACTCTTCTGTCATCGATATAGACGAACCCTGGCCAATTGCTGCTGATTTTCCAATATAAAGATTATAATGCTCAGATGGGTTGATCGTGTCTGACAGATAGGTGGCAATATTTTGGTATAAGTTGTCGTCTAGAACTCCAGACCTTACCCCTAATAATTGTTTGCCGTTTAACCATAATTCTCCAGAAAACAAAGAGGAGGCCTTAATAAATATATAGTTTGGATCATCTAAATATAGATAAGAAGAAATGTTAGTTGCTGAGGATATATCTTGCCCATTTATATATATGCTACTAATATTTGATTTTGTTATGTCGCCGTTAGCCGACCAGGATAGGTAGGTTTCAACTAGACCAGTTTTATTAAATAAAAGAAATCCGCTAGACAGGGACTTGGGGGTAAATATCATCTCTAAGCTTTTTGCTTCTTCTGATAAGCTTACGCAAAACACTGAGGATTTAGGCCTAACTCCATTATAATAATTTTTAGTTCTTACTGGATAGCTATTGCTTGACAAATCTACATCCCAAGTGGATCCAGATGTTGGCTGTGGCACCGATAGGATATTGCCCCCATTATGTGCAAACACCTTTTTCTCATTGTAAAAAGAAATTTTTAAGGAGTATAACTCTGGCATATAAATATTTAAATTTGAAGAAGCAAATTGAATTTTAAAATATAGAATTTTTTTTGTAGAAAAGTTAGACCCTTGTGTAAATCCTGGTATAGAGGATCCATTTGTACATATGCTCCATGGCCCAGCCTCAGAAACATCTGAAACATAAATAGAAACTCCAGTAGAGGCAACCCAATCAATCTTTGAAGACACATAAGGCTTTATAATATTTAAACCTAAAACTTTTATCATTTCTCCAGAAGATCCAGAGCTTAAGCATAAACTATTATTTTTTTCATTGTAAGAAAGGTTGGTACTATCAAAAGATAGGGACCTCCAACTTTCTCTTTCTGGATAAAGATATTCTGTTTCTGGATTGTAATGTTTTTCTGAAACAACAAGTAGCTGACCAAAATCTGGGACAACAATTTGCTCATCTTTGTCTAAAAACAAATTATTATAGTGTGAAGATATAGATTTGTTAGACAAGGCGTACCTGTACACAGCTGGACTGTCGATTAAGAAATATTGACCAGCAGTAGTCGGTCCAGATAAAAGAGTAACGCTGGTATTTGTAAATTTATTAGATACACTTTGCGTTGCTACAAGTAGCCCATCTACATAAAGACTCATTGATCTTATAGAGTAAACTCCAACGACATGAATAACTCTATTTGGATTAGGCACAGAATAATCAATTCTTTCGGATTCTAATTTAAATACAACATTTCCGTTATCCCAATATAATCCAATCCCAGAAGAATCTGCTAAAATTGGCGTAAGAGATGTTAATGTTTTGGGATGAATCCATGCTTCAAGGGAGAAATCATTATCGTAAGTATCCGATGTTGCAAATCCTCCAGTTCCATTTGTCCCAGAAAAGTCTTTTGATATAGTAAACTGTATATAATTAGAACTATCAATTTTATTTGAATGGTTTCCACCCGATACGATTGGCATTCCAAATTTAACTATCTGACCTACGTAAGATGCATGATTGTCGCAACCAGAAATATCATAAGCAATAGACCCAGAAAGCTCATCTAACTTCCACAAGCCAATCGGAGAATCTTTTATTACATCTAGGTAGTATGACATCTTTTAATTATATCAGAGGGTGGGAATTAAACCCAATGACCTATTGCAATGTATCTTGAATTACCATTTGCTGGTTCTGCTGTCACCTGTACATCTGATGGAGAGATAATTATGCTGCCTGCCTCTGGCTTAAACTTAGGCTTTCCAGGTATTGAAATTTCTCCACCAGAAAAAGAATCGTTAATATATAGTCTAGCAGTATACTTGCCCTTTGCTCCACAATTATTTTTTACTTGTCCTTCATTATGTTTTCTTACAAAATAGTCGGTGCTTAGATTAACTTCTTCTTCTATATTGTTAAATATCTTATACTGACTAAAACAGTGATGGAATGTCGCCTTCAAGTTATTAATAATAAAAAGGCTACGAGTGTCTACTGGACCAGACTCGTTAGAAAAATCAGAAGATACCTTCTTCTCATATCCATACTCTGTGTCTTGCCACTGACTAATTAAATTACTTGGATTCTTTTCGCTTTCTTCAAGGAAGCTTATATAGTTCCCAATCTCTTGAAGACAATATGTAAAATAAAATGTCTTTGGTGCAATTTCTTGAAAAACGTACATTGCCATAATTAACTCTTTCTAGTTTGGAATAAAAACGCCATCTACGAATTTACCAGTGTTAAGCCAAAACGAAGGGACCATATACTTAGATCCGCCTTTTATAAGGTGTGCTGTATGACTATATGGATCTGTTGAAGGAAAGATTATTACGCTTCCAGCCTTCGGCTTAACGTGAAACATAATTCTATCATGATTAAGTGGGCTATCAAAATCTTCTGCAGCGGCATCATCTGTAGAAGTCAATACTCCATCTTTTACATTAAAAGATATTTCTCCGCCTTCGTAATCATCATTTAAATACATTACCATAGAATACCTAAGTCTTCTATCCCCCTCCTGCTGATCAAAGTGGGATCCCATAAAAGTTCCAGGCATGTATTTCTTAATTGCTGTATCTGTCATTAAAATTATCTCAGCATCATCACCGATTTTTGAAGCATAATCTTCACAGACATTTTTCATACCATCAAATATCTCATTGAAAATATAGTTGCAATCATCTATAACATCTTCGGATATATTTTTTTCTATATCTTCAGAAGACAAACACTTTATTCTTTTGTGTGATCCATAAATGTACATTTGTCCACTACATGCACCCCACTCTTCCCAGGGGGTGATGAAGCTTGAGTATTTATCAGATTCTGTTGATTCGATTAAATCAACAAGCTTTTTAGGCTCCTTTATAACATCCGTGTAGTAATACACCTTATCAAATAATTCTTCGCTTTTCATACTTCCTCCTATTTATAACTTTTGTAATAATTGTACCAGATATTTTTACTTAAATAAATCTTCTTTATCTGGGTAAACAAACTCTGGCCGCCACTCTGGATCTTGCTTAAACAATGCATCTTCTCCATTAGGGTCTATCCAAAACATTGGTAACATATACTTCCATCCAGATTTAACAACATGTGCTGTATGGCTAAATGGAGAAGGTGAAGGGAATATTACTATGCTCCCCGCTTCTGGCTTAATATAAAAATCATACAAGCCTTCATTTTTAGGATCAAAAAGATCGCCCTGCAAAGAAAGCTCTGTGCTAGTAAGAACTCCGTCTTTTATAGAAAAAGATAGTTCTCCACCTTCATAGTCATCATTAGGCCAAACTACCATGGAATAAAGAAGTCTAGTGTCACCTTCTTGTGAATCATGATGAACTCCCATAAAGTTACCAGACCTATATCTATGAACTCCAAATTGCTCTAGCAATATAATATCTTCTTTAATTCCTTGAGACTCTTTATAATCTTCACAAACTGCCTTAATTGCATTAAAAAGTGGATCTCTAATTTTAATAAAGAACTCTTTTGTTTCTTCTGTGACGTCTTTATCTATATTAAAAACACTATTTAACAAACATAATTTTTTATATCCGTAAACATAAGGGTTTCCAAAAGCTCTGTTTTCATCTACATCCCATGTGTTCCATGGTGTGATAATCGAATAAAGGTCTTCATGATTTTCAGAATCATTTACAAGATCTAGCCATTCTTTTACATTAGGGATAGCATTTCTATAATAATAAACTTGCGGGTGAAGCTCTTCTCTAATCATTCCGTTTTCTAATACAGTCGTTTTTATCATTCTATCTCCAATGCTACTTCTTTTTTAGCAGTTTGATCTGGTCCAGGCTTTAGTCTTTCACCTCTTGCTTTAAGTTCTGCCCAAAGCTCTGCGTCCTCTGCCTGTCTTTTTCTTTGATCTGCTATATCGGTTTCCCACATAGCCTGCTTTTCTTCGCTATAAACAGCCTCTTCATTATCCCAAAATGATCCTATAGTTATTCTTGTTCCCTTAGTAATCATTTGTACTTCATGTATATTGTGATGACCTCCAGCAAATGCTGCTAGCATTCCAGTTTTTGGCTGCAAAGAAATATCATGATCCCTAAAGTTTAAAACGCCACCTTCAAAATCATCATTTAAGTAAAGGAATGCTGCCCACTTGCTTCTTTCAAAAGAGTTGTATTCTGGAGAATCTATTGGGGTATTGTCTGAATGGTAACCTGCATAAGCTCCCTCTACCCATTTCTGTGCGTGATAGCTAACTAGTCTAACCTTATCGCCTCTACATATTTCTGTAGCCTCTTGTATTTTATCTTGAAGCTTAGTAAAAAAATCAGAAGGAAGGCCAAACTTTTCCTTGTCTTCATCGTCTGGTAAATTTGAAGCAAAGGAATCGTAGAATGATATTGGTGCCCATGGAAGAGTTCCTTTTTCTACAGAATGCTCCCAATATTTAATAACTTTTTCGCAATCTTCTGGACTAAGAAAATTTTCAAAAAACACTATGTCTTCTTTAACTCTATTCTGATTTTCTAAATTAAATGTCATTTAAATTAATCCTTTCTAGCTTTTTAAGTTCATCATAGTTTATTGTTTGATAAGCTCCAGACTTTCTTTCTTCTTTAGTTCTGGCAATTTCCATTTCTTTCCATATTTCTTTTCCATAAAGTTTTTCGTTTTCTAGCCATTCTGGCGATCCAGGATAAAATCTAACCCAATGGTTTCTTACAAAATACTTAGGGGTGCCCTTAACTTTTTCAACTCCATGCATATAAAATTGTCCAGCATCGGAAAGAAAATCTGGGTCTCCTGCTGGGAATAACAAAATGTCGCCCTTTTCTGGTTTGTAATAAAGAGTTTTATTGTCTACCAAAAAAGTAAGTCCTCCGCCTTCATAGTCTCCATTTAAATACATGGTGCAGGTAAACGTAAACTTATATCCTCTAAAATCATGATAGTCTCTTTGGTAGTCTGTATGTACATGCATTGCAAGGTCGGAATCTTCAATTCCTCCATCGACTTCATACTTACATATTGAAGGTCCCATTCTTTTCCACATAGGATCATCGTTTCCAGTTTCTTCGTTAAAAACTATTGCGTCTCTATCAAGTGGTACGCTAAAAGTATCCGCATACTGACTTGTTGTTTTATTAAAAACCTCAATTATTTCATCCCAGAAACGTTTTTCTAATTCAGTTCTTTCAGATGATTCAATTGAATGGTTAAACTGATCAGCTTCTTTTCCAAAGGTGTACCAGCCATGCCAATTTAAAGCAGAGCCTTCTGGGTTTTGTTCCGAATCAATTATTGTTTTTGTTAATAGGTCTATGTCTTTCCATGGATTTTTAAATACCCATATCTTTGGATATATCTCTTTATATTCAAGGGTCATGGCTTTATGTCACCAGTGTGCTCAAGTATCTGCCAAAAGAATGGTGAGGTGTATCTTCCTCCTGCGATAATTGGTCTTACTCCATGAATATAATTTTTATCTCCTGGGAAAAAATATGCTGATCCCCCAACAGGTTTAAATTCTATTCCTTGAACAGGGAAAAACAATTCTCCGCCTTCGTAGTCATCGTTAAAATAAAATAATGAAGCTATATCGTAATGTGGAAAATCGTTTGGAGTTCCTGCATCTGGACCTTCGTGAAGCTCTTTGTCTGCGTGTGGATCCTGTCTTGACCCTATTGGCCATCTAACAATAGCTGGGCCTGTTGCTTGTACCTTAACGTTAAAAAATTTTTCTACCTCTACCTGCAGTCTGGATATTAGGTTGTCTACAACATCTACAATATGTGGGTCAGCAGAAATTTCCATAGATCTACGAGTGCAAACTCTGTCGTGCCAAGCGTTAGCATCATATATCACAGTTCCATTTTCATTTACGTGAGAATCTGTAATATCCCAAGTTGTATTGTTTTTAGCAAAGTGGGTGAGTCTTACTCTTTCTTCATCTGTTAAAAAGTTTTTTAACTCTACAATATTTTCAGGTCCTGCGCCAAAGAATCCAGATGGAGTTATAGATCCCAAAGACCTGTAGTCGTGAGTTTTATTGGTATTTAATCTTTTTTCCATTTACTTATATCTCCTTCTAGTCCAAAATTTCTTCTTATAGACTCCACCCTCTGGTGTTCTAAAAGTCTCTGACGTCTTCATAGCTTTTTGCATAATATCAATTGGCTTATGAAAAATAAAATCTGATTCCCAATCTTCTCTTTTAAATGGTATTATTTGTAAATATGGTGTCCCTGCTGGAACAACGCCAGTAAATCCATTTTGTATAAAAAACGGTATCAGCCCAGAGGTTGTAACCTTATCACTATCTATTATACCACCAACAGTAAGCCATGGTAAATCAAAATGATTTATAGGCTGAACATACAAAGAGCTGTACCCTTCTGGTAGCTGTGGAGCCCAATTAGCATACCAATGAAAATGATTCTTATCATAGCCAAAAGGAACTTGGAATCCATCAGATGCTGGCCTCTCTCCAACAAAATCATCAAACTTTAATGGAACTTTTGCTTTGATTCTATTATTTTTTTCATAAAATTCTATATCACAAGGTGTAACAAGTGTGTATCCTGTTGTAAATGTATCAAGCATAGCTGGACATGCTTTAAAGTTTAGCATCTTACCGCCGTCTTTATTTGCATTAGAAACTGGATTGCCATAAAAATCTTTTATATAAATATCAGCATCATGCCACCATTTTGGTATAACTTTTGCAGTTGGGCAGGGTGCTGTTTCTGTATCATTATAATGCTTGTTAGAATGAAATGTTATCTTGTTCATTTTGGTATACCGCAGCCTTCTGGACCATCTATGAAAGTTTCATCATTTTTTAATCTTAAAGATTTTACCTCATGAGATCCAATTTTATTATTCTTATGGTCTACAGCATTTCTATAGAAGTCAGTCCATTTTCCAGATTTATTAATATCGCTAACAATTTTACCGTAGTCTTCTTTTGGGAAAAAGTCTATAGGCAAGTCTTTGTATCCTTTTATTGTTGCTACTGAATTGTTTAAGTTAGATAAAGATATAGGAATTACTGATGCTACTGGCGTGTTAGCTGGTATAGTAATAACTTCGTTAGCCTTTGTTATTCTCCATGCAACAGGAAATGTTCCTTTAAAAAATGAAGTGCTTATTAACGTTGTAAAAGGCCAAACGCCATCTATTGGCCAGTTTGGTGTCGGCATAGCCAGCATACTTACATTTTCTTCGCTTCTTATTACCAAATTTGTATTAAAGCTAATGGTTGCATTAGCCCTTGAGGTTGAAACATACTCGTGACCCTTTAAAACCTTAACATGAGTATCCGTTGAATCTGATATACCGTCCCAAATAAATTCAATATCAACTGGAAAAGAAATTCCCCAACCTAAAGTATTTGATAAGCTTACTGGAAAACAATGATAAGCATGCTTATCAGATGTCTCATCCATCCATTCTCTTTTTACACCTAAAGGCTGGATATTTGCTGATTGATTTGGATAAACTTTATAAACATCAAAGTTCATCAGTACCCATCTTTCATTGACTTTTCAGACATAAATTGTCTATAAAAAGATTCTGTATGTGTAGCATCATTATAATCTGTCATTGTAACAATTGAATATTTAATACCAGATTTTACTGGAAGAGCAGCGTGTGAAAATAAATATGTAGATGGGAATATGTATAGGTCTCCAGCTTTTGGTTTTATTGTTAAATCAAGCTTATCAAATCTTAGTCCGCCCTCTTCATAATCATCGTTAATATATGCAACCATTGATACTGTTGATATATATGACCAACCATGATCTGAATGGTAAGAAAAATGTTGACCTTCTCCATATTTAATAAAATTCATTGCTTCCCAATACTTTAACTCAATATTGTAAAAAGAAGAGTAATCATTTAGTGCAACAGCCTGAACATCATATACATCTTGCCATACTGAATTCACTTCGGTATTGTATTTGTTTCCAAAATCATCATCGAACTTTTTCCATTTAAAGTCTACGCAATCTCTATAGTCAGGCATTTTTTCTCTGTATCCGACTGTTGCTTCTTTCCAAGTATGCATACCTTTGGAATTACTTATAGCGTTTTCTAGCCTATTAATTATATCCATCTCTGGAGTAATTACGTTTCTATATACCCAAAGTCCTGGAAATAGCTCTTCTTTTTCATACATCATTCTTTTCCCCATTTTTCTATTGGACACTCAGCGTTACTAAGTTTAGTTTTTAAAGTCATTACACAGCCACATTTTTTACACTGTTTTGTTGTTTTTATAAATTCTGGACAAGATAGACAAATACTGTATCTTTTTTCAGATACAGATTTATCTACATATTTTGTATTTGGATCTAAAAAATCCCAAGGTCTGGAGTCTCCTAGACTTTCTTTATACTTTTCCCAAGCACTTTTTTTGCTATCGCTGCTCATCAAGCATTGTCTGGGTTAGTAAAATTGACTCCATCATAAAGCCAACCTTTTTCAACTAAAAACTGCTGCTCTTGTTCTATTTCAACTATTTGAGAGTTAACTATATCATCAATAAACTGATGAGCTTCTTCTATGTTTTCAAAGAGTTCTGTTCCCATTCCCCATTGTCCGACTATTTCGCCATCAACAATTCCAGCAACTCTTATTGCGTTTGGGAGAGTAAATGCACCATCTTCTAGTAAAGTTGTATTATTAGTTTCGGCGTCTTTTTTATAAAATTTACCATCAGTAAACAAGTCTCCTGGCATTACATCGTAATTACTTGAGTCTTTTAAGATAACTCCTGATCTATTTAGCGCTATCCATTTTGACTGTGCGGGGGTAGAGCTTGTTACAAGCTGAACGTATTTGACTATTCCGTCTCTTACATATCCAAAGTATGGCATTATATCTCCTTTTAATAATTGTACAATATTTTTTATTTTTTATCAATACCCTGGGGCAATATTTCTATTGCCCCAGTTAGTATTAATTAGCAGTACCAGTTAGACCCTGCGCAATCACACCATGGGCAGAAGTAGGATCCTCCTACAAAGTGTGGCGGGAAGAACGGTGGGAAGAACGGTGGGAAGTGTGGTGGGAAGAACGGTGGGAAGTAAGGTGGGAAGAACGGTGGGAAGAACGGTGGGAAGAACGGTGGGAAGAACGGTGGGAAG
>B570J29032_109958022_pt1 | contig 11318 bp, 13 predicted proteins | sample LakMenEpi16Nov12_FD_29032 | JGI IMG/M metagenome (IMG submission 29032)
AAATCTTTCGGTTTTAGCTGACATGTGTTTTTCTCCCTTTATTTAAAAAATGAATTATAGGTTAACTGATACTTTGGCATAACCGTCGGCGTCTTTGGCACTGAGGAACTGGCCAATCTTAACGGCGTTAGTTGAGCTTGTTCCAATTAGGCCGCTGACACCAACATAAGCATCAGCACCAGCAGATGGTGTTGTGCCTGCAACTAGTTGATTTGTGGTTACTTGACCTACTCTAAGTAGGGTCACCTTGCCACCAACTTGTGTTTCGTCTTTGTGCCAATTGATGTGTTGTCTTGTTAGATCAAGATTAACAACATCATTTAATAGAACACCTACTGGCTTGGCGCCAGAAGCTACAGCAGCATAAGCTACTACGGCATTGCCATCATCCATTGAGACGCCGACGCCGCTTGTGGCTGTTACAACACTAGCAACACCGCCTCTTTCGGCTGTTGTGCTCATGAAGAATGAAACGTCAGTTAAAAGTTCGATACGATCTGGTTTTAGAGCCATTGTAATTTCTCCGTATTAGTTGGTTATTACTTGTTAGTTTTCTTGCCTAGTTTACTTGATACAAATTCGACCAATGCTGCTCTAGTTGACTCTAGTGCAGATTCTACATCGTTACTGCCAACACCTAGATTAACGTTTGCTTCAACCTCGGCTGTTTCTAGTACCGATGGGTCTGCTTCAATTGAAGTTTCTTCTGATGCTCTTTTGCGCATCATCATGGCTTCTTCTTCTTTGTCTTTCTTTTTGAATTTTTCTAACCAAGGTGGCAATTTGCCAGCAAAAAGAGAAGTCATAGCTTCAAAAGCTTCGTCATCCAAACTTTCGAATTTGTCAACTGTTGCTTCAGCTGATTCGTTATCAATACCAGCCTCAATTAAAGTAGCCATTCTCTTCATCTTCTTTTCTTTCTTCATCATGGCTTCTTCTTTAGCAACATATTCTGCGATAGTGGTAAGAGCAGCCTGTAATTCACTCTTAGCCTTTTTCATATCTTCTTCTTTTTTCATTTGCTCTTCGTTCTTTTTGGCTGCTTCTGATTTGATTTGATCAATTTCAGCTAGTAGTGCCTCGTTAGCAACAGTTAGCTCTTCGATTTTTGATGTTAATTCTGCGGCATTAACTTCAGCAACTGGAGCAACTTCAGTTTGCTCTGTTACTGTTTCTGCCACTACTTCTGCTACTGTTGGAACTTCTTTGGTTTCCATCTCTGTCTCTGTATTAGCTGAACTCATAATTAAAGTCTCCGATTGTATATTGGATTGAAAATTTAATACACCTGAATTGACAATTTCTTCATTTTTTTCTTCAATATTATCATTACTAGCAACTGCATTTACTGGAACTATTATGTTTTTAGAAAAAATAACGCTATCTTCGTTGGCCGGTCTGTTCACAAAACCCTTACCGGTAAAGGTGATATTTCTTAAAACTCTACCAATTTTATAGTTCTCGTGTTCTCCGACTCCTCCATATGATCTTAAAAATTTTGTTAAATATGCAGTATCTTCATTTCGTCCAAGAACATGATATTGACCAGTGCCATTATCTAATAAGCCATAATCAAACCCCTTAAAGAAGCACTCCATACTAACATATTTAGTTCCGTCTTCTATTTCTGATATTAATTTCATGGATCTTTCGCGTAAATTTTCGTCGCTAAAACCCTTGTATATAACTGATCCTGTTAAAATGTGATATTTTTCAGGAAGATTCTCTATTGGGGTATTTTCGTCAATTAAAATTCCATCTTCTGTTATGGGCCAATTAGAAACAATATGACCGATAATAGAGTGCTCATCATGCTCAAGATTAGTAGGTTTATGTTCTGGGGTATTTTTAGCATTCCATACTTCTACCTTGTCAAAAATGTCATCATTTTTATTCCAAGATGACGAAACTAAAATAGATTGAACATAATATAGGTCTTCATCATCAAATGACGCTATGCTTTTAAAGTATTTTGAATCTTTTTTGGAGCCACCATATGGCTCAACAACACAAGCATATGATATAGAAGCAGAGGCTTTAAGAGACTCTTCTAATCCATCAAGTTTTTCTTGCTCATATATTTTCATATTATTTAACCTTTTATTTTGGTTAGTTATCTATTTCGTTATACACCATAGAATAAAAAGAGGCTTTAGCTTGCTTAGTTTCATCAACAGAAAGTTCTCTGCCTAAATCTGACTGTAGAGCTTTTAGCCATAAATAATAGTTATTAAGATAAGGACTGGTTGTTGATGCTATAAGATTTATAGTATTATCTTCACTTAGCGCTGAAAATGGACTAATTGATAATAGCACATTTGTTTTTATGCTTTCTAGTTTTTCAGATTCTATATTACTTAAGCTTCTTAGATTTTTCTTATTAAAAAACTCTAACACTATAGGATTAATTATTTCACTAATTTTATCCTGTGCTCCTGATGCCCACATGGATAATTTGGCGCCAGTCTGAGGAGAAAACTTTTTAGTCTTTCTTTTTTCTGTATCTTTGGACAACTTCGGGCGACCTTCTCCGGACTGCTTAGGCAATGAAGAAGTTTTTGGAGAACCATTACCTCCAACTGGCACTCCTGGAGTTTTCATTTCTAATGCGGGTTTTTCCCCACCCTTTTTCTTGTCTAGTTCTAAACCAACCTGACTTGGGGCAACTACTCCTGTTTGTAATGCTATTTTCTTTAATGAATTCTCAAACTGAGGATCAAACCACGGACCAGATTTAGCAACCATTCTATTACTATCTCTTTCTCGACTCTCTCTATTAAGTCTTGTTTTCTCCATATCAGGATCAAATCCAAATTTAGTTTGTAATAACTCATCACTAATAAGATTACGATCAGCCAACTGAACCAATAAAGCTTTTTCACTATCTTCGTTGCTTAAATCCATTTTATCAAATTCTAATTTAGCAGGGTACTTGAAACCCATTGCTTTCTGAACAAGAGCAATTTCTTCTTCCCAAAATTCTATTAATCTGTCTCGACCATATTGAAGTCTTTGAGTAAGGGTCTTTAAGCTAATGAAATTATTTGTTGTTCCTGCTGCACCAAATGTTCCTGTTAATGTAGGAGGAATACCTAATCCTGCATATATTGCATTAAGGTGGGGAATATATTTGCCTTCTCCCAAGAAATTATGAACATTGGTATTGCTTTCCATTAATTCTATATCTGGCCCCCAAATCAAATCCATGGTTCCTCCGCCAACATTATTACCAAGGATCTGGGCAAGTTTGGATGTGGCTGCTTTGGTTGGAGCAATTTTATGCTCTAAGCTACCTAATTTAAAAATTCTAATATTACTAATAGCACCGTCAAGAGCTGCCATGTCAGCTAATTTAAGCTTCTCAACAACTGTAATATCGTCCATGATAGCATAGATCATAGGATATGCCCATGCTTGCCAATCGTCTTTTTTATAATGAAATACTAGTGTCTTATCGTAATCAAGAGGATATGGTTTCTTGTTTTTAGCAGCTTCTATGATTTGTGCAGGTAGGTTCTCGATAACTCTCTTTTCGTTTTCTGTTTTGGGATTATTAATAACCTTGCGTAATGAGGCTGGTAAAATTAATTCGTATGTTTTATTGTTTAAGAATGATGATAATGCACCAGCAGATACCTCAACGCAAACAGGATCTATAAAAGTATATTTCCATGGGATTTCTCTTTTTTCAACACTAATTTCTGGAAGTTCATTCAGCTGCATGTCTGCTGTTCCAAGGGCTTTATATAATTTATCAGCAACTTTTATGCTTATCTTTGCTGTTCGTCTGTCTATAACTATGTTGCCGCTTTTATATAGATTATTAAGAAATCTTTCGCTACGATCTTTGCCATTTATCTTCTTAAACCATCTTCTATAAAATCTTTCTATTCTTTTATTTCTATGAACTAAACGGATACCCTGACTAGCAAAATCGCCCATAAGATCTATTACGTTTTTTACTAATCCCACCCTTTGATAAATTCGCTCTGCTCTTTGTAAGATCATTTTGATCTCATTAGGAGGAGCCTCTTGTGGTCTAAATGTATAGTAATCGTCTTTTGTTAATCCTGGGCGACTTCCAGTAAGACCATCTAAACTAGAAAAATCAAGACTATATCTTCTTCCTCCTGCGGTTGCCTTTTCTACCAGAGTAAATTCGTCTAGTGATGCCCCAGCAGTTTTTAAAGCTTCTTGTTTACTTAATAAATCATCACCCCATGTTACATAAGCTTCTGGTGGTGCAGTGTTAGATGTGCCTAAAACTTCCTCTTTTGTTCTTTTTTTATTGGCCATAATTGTTAATTCTAATGTAATGAGATTGTAAAGTGATTACTGATTTAATAATACACTTTATCTATAAATTCCTGTATATACGTCATCATTTGCTCCGTTAACAAACCATTCTGGTCCTCTGTACATATTGCCATTGTTTTTAACCGAGTCTTTAGCGTTGGCTCCTATTATATCATAATCAATAGGTTTTAGGCTTTTATTAAGTTGTCTTGCTAACATATTGGCAATAATTAAAGAACTATAGCGGTCCTTTCGTAATCTTCCTTTTCTTCCTTGTCCTAGTTTAGTTTCTGGTGTGTCCCAGCGATCTCTAGCGTTCGGTCCTTGACTAGTTTGTGTCATGACTATGGTGGTAAGCTCATTTTTTAATTCTTCAATTTCTAATATGCATTCGCTAACACTATCGTATAATGGATTTAAATCTGTTTCCAATATGCTTTTGCCTTCTCTTTCTATAGCTAGTCCTAGAGTTAAGTTGTCAAACGCAGGAAATAATAAAGCCTTATCTTCTAAATCTTTTCGCAACCCGTGATTGGCTTGACTTGTCCATTCAGCTTTTGCAAACTGTATTAATTCTAAAACATGCAATCCTGGTTGATCATCCGTGTCTTTACTTTTATCTTCAATTGTTGGCCAAATTAATATTTCTCCTTCCTCCAGCTTATTTGGATCGTGCAGCGATTCTTCAATAGCCACACCACCTCCTTGAGCGTCCATCCCTATTTTAATGGGCTTAAACGTTTTCATCAAATTTCTAATTTTACGAGCACAGAAACCATAGAAATCATGTTCCGTTATGAGTCCGGTTTTTTGGCGCTCTTTAAAATTAGCTCTATTAGTAGTCCAGCAATACACGATCTTGGAATGCGTCGGATTAACTTCCAATACAACTATACTAAAATTATCTTGCTCACTAGCAGGATCGATACCATATACATATTCTTTATTAGGGTCTCCTTTTGTTATGGCGTCGAACATTACTGGTTTTCCATCTATGATTATTTGGGTGTTGGACACCACGCAACTTTCTATTAAACTTCGTCTAAAAAATCCCTCACTATCTTTTACGAAACATGCAGCATATTCCATATTGTATATACCGCTATGTATTGTAGCTTTAGCTCTACTAACTTGTTTATCATCCATGAATCCTTTTGGAATAAGCTCATAAGGAATTCGAATAATACTATAATCTTTCCAGTTAAAGCTATCAGGAACTTCTCCTTTGAATATGTCTTCAAGTTTTCTTTTGTCCCCTTTGCTTTCTATGATAGCCTTATATCTTTTCCAATAACTAGCAAAGTGTTTAAAGTCATAGTCTGCTGTGCCACTAATTATAGCTTGATTTCCCATTTTAGTATTTAGCACTTCTAGCTCTTCATTCCATATTCCTGCTTCTATCATTGCGTTCTTTTTAGCTTCTTCTTTAACATTTTGAATAGGACTAGCAGATACCGCAGCGAATCCGGAAACTACTGTTTCGTATATATCTGGTGATATGGATGCAAATTCGTCAGCAATAATAATATGTGCTCTCAAACCTCTAATCTTGCTTCCGTCGCCCATAGGGATAGCAATCGTCCAACTGTCACCTAGTCTTATAGTGCATCTGTCTACGTCTCTTCGCGGACCATCGTCGTTACCATTAAAGATACTTCTTAATATCGGACTACTACGCCAAATGGTTTCCATATATTCGAAAATAATTTTACTTTGACGAAACGCGGCGCCTACTACAACTATTTTTGTTCCTGGACAAAATGTACATTTGATAATACAATACAAAGCCATTAAGAACGATTTACCCCAGCCACGACTAGCGATATACATTGGAAATGGTCTTATCCAAAATTCTTGTAATATTAAAATTTGCATAGGATGCAATTCAATATTGAATAAAAGCTTCACCATACTACCAATATACTTTGGATCTTTTAAAACTTTCATCAGATGAAGATCAGGCAGTTCAATATCTCTTTCTGATCTATTGATCATCACATTTTTATTGATTTTAAGTTGACTTACGTCGCCCAGACCTAGCCAAGCGTCATCAAAAGATATCTTATTTAACGATTCAGCCATCTGATTTTTTAACCATTTCTATATAATGTATTTTCTTAAAGATAAATTCAGCTATCTTTTCAGCATTAGACGCGCTACCGCAAAATATAACTTTAATATTATGATTTAGTTGTAGCTCTAAAATATTCTTAATAAGAAAGGAAGGAGTAATCTTAACTTTATCCCACATTCTTTTAGGAACAGTACTTCCTTCTGGATATATTAATAGATCTTCGAGATTAAATTCTAATAATAAAAATGAATATTTAAATTGGCTCAATCGCATCACAACATCTTTGAATCGACTCTCGACAATGTTAGTTGCAAATTCGCTAGAGCTTTTCTTTCTCTCAATAGTTAATATGTGCTCTAAGCCCTCAATACTATAGTCCCCGGTATCTAACTTTTTATGAGCCTTGGTATAGTCGTTAAAATTCCACGGCTGTTGTTCTCTGGTATCTATTATTATGGTAAAGTTATTATAGGTATTATTATTTGTCATTTTTTGGCTTCTGCTTTATTATGTTATAAAAAACGGCCTCATAATAAGTTTCTACACCAGTAATCATTTTATGATGATCTTTACAAAGAGTGATTCCGTTATCTACTTCAAATCGTAGTCCCGGACAATCAGCCCAACGACGAACATGATGAGCATTTAATTTTTTCTTGCTAGAACATCCTGGCCACTGACAAGTATGATTGTCTCTTGCATAAATTTTGTTTCTCCATTTTTTATATTCTGGATCATTAAAGTTCCTAAGCACGAGAGTATAGTTCAATATCAGAACTAACCATATCATGAACTAGTTGTTGAAATGTAATTTTAGGAATCCATTTTAGAACTTTTTTAGCTTTGCTACAATCTCCTTTAAGATATTCAACTTCGGCCGGTCTATAAAGAGACGGATCAATTGTCACATAATCTCTATAATCTTTATTAACAAAAGAGAATGACTCTTGTAAAAATTTTTCAACAGTTTGAGCTTGTCCGGTACTTATAACAAAATCATCAGCTTTATCTCGAACTAGCATTAATCTCATAGCCTCAACATAATCTTTGGCGTGTCCCCAATCTCTTACCGCATTAATATTTCCAAGTTTGAGTTTTTCGTTATGTTCTAGTTTGTTATTAACTAGTCGCCCTATATATTTGGTTATTTTTCGCGTAACAAAGTTTTCGCCGCGACGAGGACTTTCATGATTAAATAGTATTCCGCTACAAGCATGTAATTTATAAGCCTCTCGATATATTTGAACCATTCGGTGGCTAGCAAGTTTAGCTACAGCATATGGACTTTGAGGCAACAAAACTGTCTCTTCGTTTTGATATTTATTACCATCAGAGTCAACTGAATAATTTCGCCCAAACATTTCGCTGGTGCTTGCTTGATAAAATCGAGTGGTTGAACTAAATTTTCTAATATTTTCTAGTATGTTAATTACGCCAATAGCATCAATTTCGAATGTGGTGGTTGGCTGTTTAAAGCTAGTTGCCACATGACTCTGAGCGGCCAGATTATAAAATTCCTTGGGGCGATGCTTGGTTATTATATCTGTGCAATCACTAGGATCAGTAAGATCAAATTCTTCCAATATTAATCGTGGATGATTAACTATGCTTTTAATACGTTCAAAATTGATTGAACTACTTCGTCGGTATAGTCCAACAACTCCGTATCCTTTTTGTAAAAGATTTTCCGCCAGATAACTTCCGTCTTGGCCCGTTATGCCCGTGATAATTGCTGTTTTACTCATTGTTATTAACACTCTCTGAGTTTAAAAATGGTTTGTCTACTGTGCCGTCCTGATAATTATGATAATCATAAAGTTTCTGCTTAACCTTACTGGTAGCCATGCTAAGAATTTCCATTTCTCGTCCTTCTTTTTCTCTTATTTCTTCGTCTTCTAGCATTCGTATTAATCCTGTCCAACTGCTTTTGCCGTCTTCTATTCTTTTGATTCGTTGTTCTCTTGTGGCTTTAAGGTCTTTACTAATTTTTTGTTGTTCATTGAGCAGTTTGGTATATTCATTGGTATAATTTGCTATACTGTTTCGGGCAAAGCTGAGTTGAGTTTCTAAATTGGCTAATTTCGGTATGTCTCTTTCAACTTCTGGCTTGCTATAAATTTCGTCCACCATTCGCTGAAGTTTTTCAGTTTCAGCAATATGACGTTTTCGTTCTTTCATGCTTCGATTAATAAGAATATCTATAGTGATAAACTGTTTGATCTGCAGTTCTTCAGCGGGCAACACGTCTTCTCGAAACTGCTTTACCAGATTAATCCATGTGCTTTCAAAGTATTCTAATTCTCCGGTGTCACTATCAAATTGTCGTGTGATTTCTGGCCAAAACGTTTTACTATGAAGTTTTTGACTAAGTATCTGATTATCATTACTGCTGTTAATAACTGATAATTGATTTTCGTTAACATATCGCTGTATTGGGCCGACAGTTCGATTTAAATGATTTGCTATTTCTTGTAAAGAGGATGAAGTATAATTATCTCGAATGTATTTTTCTTCATCAAGACTTAATTGTCCTCGTTTTTTGGGTACATCTCTGCTTTCCAATTTTTGCTCTCCATTATTTTAACAATGTGGTTTTTTAGTTTTTTGAGTTCTATCTTGTTAACTTTTGATCCGTGTTTCAGTTTGAGATAAGTTTCTCTAAATTCTAATTGAATATGATCGTCTAAAAATTTAATTAGCTCTTTATTTTCTAATAAGTTTTCAGTATGTGATGATGGTGCAAGATGAGATGATTGGTCGATATATCCTGGTTGAATAATGTTCTTTTTGGCCTCATTTCTTTTTGCCCACGAGGCGTATAGTTCACAGTCATCTTTATTGGAAAATTTTTCACATTGATTAATGCTAACTTTGCAACCTTTGTCGAAAAAAGGACAAGAATGACAGGGTTTATCGGGCCTTTGATAGTTGTTTCTTTTATAATTAAATAGTCTATTACGAACGTGGGTCCAAAGGAAGTTTTCTAAGGGTCTTTTTTTGTCATAATTTTTAAGACCTTCCAATGCAAAAATAGCAGCTTGTTGCTTCATATCGTCTATACTATGATATGCGAATCTGAATTTATTGGCTAATCTTTTACTAATATTGTCTAATACTAATAAAAACTCTTCTGTACTAACGCCATTGGGTAATTCAGGTGGTAGTTTGGTCTTTTTTTTGCTCATTTATTAGTTCTGCTATGCTCTTTCCGTTGTCTAATAATAGGTCATTAATAATATCGTCATTAATAGAGCCAGAGGCTTTAACGAATAATACGCTATCAGCAACAATGTCCGGGTCAAAATGGGAGTCTTTCATATTTTTTCCTTGCTCTAAACTGATCAAACCTTATTATAGTATGTTTTGGGGCGAGATTGTCAACAAATTAAAAGATAGGAGCGATTTATGGCTAATTATAAGAAGTGGACCAATGCTGAGCTAGACTATATTAATAATAATCATACTCTGTTATGTGACGAAGGATTGGCAGCCTCATTAAGTAAAATGACTGGCGAAACTATTAGCACAGCAATGGTACGACGCCAGCGAAGAAAGCTAGCTTTGAAGAAGAGCAGGGGCCGTCCAAAGAAGATTAAGGAAATTAATAGCTCAAGGGATACTGAAGCTACTGCTATAAGTTGAAATTTAGCAGATAAATAATTAAGAGGGCGGGACAGCGGTCACGATTAATAATTTTAGTCGTGGCCGTTGTTGTTTTATGGGGATTGGCCGTTATAATAGAGTGATGCAAGGTCAAAATACTTTCTAGGAGACTAGGTCATGAAAATGTTTATTTTATTAGTTTGTGGTTTATTTTGTGGTGTTGGAAATGATAGCAATGCTTGTGAATGGACCAGGGCAAGAAATGTTCAGCCAGTTTATGTTCCTGTTCAGCAAGTTCAACCAGCCATATCGTGGTCTTATGTTCAACAAACATTTGTTAATTATGTTCCAACAGTAGTTTATCAGCCAGTAGTAAATACTCAGGTAATTGCTATTCCGTCAGTGGTTTATCCTATTTATGCTCCTGTTCCTGTTGTTCCTTATTTCTATGGATATAGTGTTTATAGATACTAGGGGGAATTCGGCTAATATAAGTGGTGCAGAATAAGATTTAATTAATGGGGGAACTGGCCAATTGTAATATGTCCGGCCAATTATTTTTTAGAACAGGTGTCTATGGAAACATTATTGATACTTGTATCAGTATAAAAATTATTTGTGAAAGATTATTATGGGAAAAATGGCTAATAAACTGGCCAATTACGTATGGTGGTCCTTATTGTTTTTAGACCACCCGCAAGGTATGGCGATTTTCTAAGCCCCTTAATATAAAATGAAAAAACCCCCTCTTGCCCTAAAGTGTTGTGGCGTAAGACTTTACGACGAGTGATGGACGCAAAAGTTGTCATAAACTCTTATGGGGTAACGACTTAGAAAAAACGTAAAAGCATTTGCATAAATCGAAAGTTTTTCCGCTTGAAACCTAAAGATTGGCCTGTATAATACCGATATAAGAGAAAGAAAGAGAGAAAGAAAATGGAAAAAGCAACTCATATCAACGATTTTATTGGTAGCCTTCCTAGGATTGTGGAAAAGAAGGTGTGGAAGGTTACGGATAAGGATGGAACGGTTGTTCAGTATGTTGGCGCTACCGATAACCGTGAGAGCACAGCACAAGCGTACATCAAAGAGAAGTATCCCCAAAGAGATTTGATTCTGACCTTCTCACACTTCAAAGGTTTGATTACCCTTCGCTAGAGGGGATTGACAAGCAAAAAAGTTTCTGTAGAATAACTTCATCATCACCAAGGAAAACAAAATGAACGATCTCAAGAGTCTTTTTCTTGCTATGGCCGCTGGTAAGTATGCTGGATTCCGAGATACTAAGGGTAAGGGATATATCGGAATCATCAACGGTATCATGCGTGAGGATGGTAGTGGTCGT
>B570J29032_109958021_pt1 | contig 11315 bp, 9 predicted proteins | sample LakMenEpi16Nov12_FD_29032 | JGI IMG/M metagenome (IMG submission 29032)
GGAACGGCGTGGACGACGCAGCCGAGCACGTCTGCGAAGTACGTCATCGAGCTGCCCAACCTCTTGGTGCTCCGCACCACTGGCGTGGTGACGACCTATACCTACAACTTCACCGACGCGACGGTGAACAACGGGACGAACTCCATCGCTGCCGACGCGTGGAGCACCACCTACTTCGCGGCAGGACCGGCTGTGAACGCTGTGGGCAACCTGTGGGCTCCTGGGTGGGGAATCCAGCCAGACGCCGCACGCAACGCGCGGCACAGCTTCCAGTACTTCTTCCGAGGCGGCGCGGTCACGTTGGATCTGTTCGACATCGCGGGATCGATCACTGGAACGTGGACTGGCGCGATCACCTACGACGGCAACGTCAACAGCTTCGGCGCAGGCACCACGGGAGCCTACAGCCCGTTCGGCCAAGAGGGCCGCTACACATACATCAACGTGTATGTGGCTTCGGCCATCAACCAAATCTACAGGTTCGACGCCAAGAACCGGGTTTTTAGTCCCTACACGCCGACTGATTTCATTCAGGTGGGCACTGCGGCGCAGGGCGGACGCATGGCGGCGTATGTCGCGATCGACGGCACGGACAAGTACGACGCGGTGCTTCTCCAGTCCCACCTCGCCACGATCAGCCAAGAGCTGATTCCGCTCGTTTGAGATACAAGACACATACAGGTCCACATACGTACTAAGCTTGTTTGTTTGAAGGTAAAACATGCCCGCGTTAAACAAAAATACTTTGACACAGGGTGTTGACCTCCCTACGTGGGAGTGGACTAGATTTGCTCCTGCAGTGTCCTCTGCGATTTCGTCTTCGTGTTCCGCAGACAATGGTAATTTTTTACCTTCAGAACATGGCAGATACATATACTACCTGATTTCAGCTACAGTATTTGCTCGTTATGATACATGGACTGACATGTATCAGCAGCTTCAGGCGCCTGCTATTGCTCCCGCAACGTTCTCGGCCATGAAGTTCGCTGGTGCTCTAGGGCCAGAGACCACAGTCATCTCAGCTACGTCCACTACCCTCCAAATTGCTGCCTTAACACAGAATAGCCTGGTTGGTTATGATGTGGTTATCGTTTCGGGCACTGGCGCGGGTCAGCGGAGAACGATCGTAGCGGCAGCGGACCCAGTAATACATGATAGCGGCATAGCGACAGCTGTGAGCAACACTGCAGGTACTATATCGCTGACTGACAGCACAAAAGCGTGGACCGGCAACCAGTACGCCGGATACACGATGCGCGTAGCCAACACACCAGCTGGTTCGTCAGGTCAGATTCGTCGAATTCTTAGCAATGCCAGCACTGTACTTACGGTGGGTGATTCGACGCAGGTCAACAAGGTTTGGAACAACCCGGCAATATTCTCACCTGCAATTTCTGCAACTGCAGGCAGCCAGACCTTCTATACAATTGAGTCTCAGGTCGTAACGCTGGATTCAGCATGGGCAACTACTCCTGACTCTACGTCGGTGTTCCGAATTGCAAGCGGAATGGTTTTGTGCGCGTCCGGAGCTGCAGCTGCGCCGTTTTATACTATGCAGGCGTACTGCATCTTGACTGATACTTGGTTCATTCTACCTGCATACACCAACTTGTTCGCGGCGGCACTTACGGACTTCTCAATTGAACGCACAACAGAGAACGCTACAACCTGGGAACGTGGAATAGCTACCAGTGGTACGACTACGACCTTAGTTGATGGTACTCACGGCGTGGACGTAGCTGCGTGGCAAGCGAATCAGTGGGCTGGGTATTGGTTATTCATTTACTCGGGCACGGCTGCTGGCCAGATTCGTCAGATTGCGAGCAACACTGGAAATACCCTAACGTGGGCAACAGTGGGTACAGCTCCAGATTCCACTAGCCGCTACCTCATTCTCGGTTTCGACGCTGGTACCGCTACGGCAGGAACATCCACTACTCTATCGGATTCTACAAAATCGTGGGCTACGAATCGCTGGACTAACTATGCAGTCCGCATTCTGCACGGCACAGGACGCGGTCAAGTACGTGTGATTTCCAGCAACACAAGCACCGCGCTTACGGTTCAGAACGCTTGGGACGTCACTCCAGATACTACAAGCGTGTACGCTATCTTCGGAGATATTGATAAGCTGTACATGATTAGCGGCGGCAATGCCGCAGTGCTGCTTCACAACATGGAGAGCGCAGTCGCCACTTGGGGTCGTCAAGTGGATTTCGGAGCAGCTAGAAACGCTGCTGCTACAGTCGGCGGGCATCTACCTATCGCGATTTCTACTCTCGCAAACGTAACAACTACGGCAACAGTCACGACAGCTCATCCGCATCAGTTCCGGGTGGGCGGCTTAGTAACGGTTCGTGGAGCTACGGACGCCAACTTTAACGTCACAAACGTGGCAATTGCGACGGTTCCTAGCGCTACAACGTTCACTTACACAATGGCAGGTACGCCTGCAGCAACTACTATCGTAGGCGCGCAGTCTACTACGACATTAACTGACTTCACAAAGAACTGGACGGTAAACGAACACGCAGGTCGTCTAGTGTACTTGAATACTGCCGCTGTCACGGCTGCCTCGGGCCTAGCAGCTGGTCAGGTGGTCCGCATTACAAGCAATACTGCCACAACGCTCACTTTTGCAGCGGCTGCTACAGCACCTACCAATGGCGTTAGCCGCTACTCGATTGCAAGAGGCGATACCATTGGTACGCTAGATTTTGGTGTTGCTACAGGCACTCAGTCAACCACAACTATCCAGGATACGTCGAAAAGCTGGGCAGTTAACATCTACGCTGGTAGACGCGTGCGCATATTGTCATCAACTGGTTCGCCAATTGAAGTCATCATAGCCAGCAATACGTCCAACACGCTTACGGTGTCCACTATCACCGCACCCACAGCTGGCGCCACGCAGTATGCGATCTTGGAAGGTAACGCTAAGGGAACTGGAACTAACGCAAACTGGGCTTTTGGTACCACTAACGCTAACTACCGTGGACGTTACATGTTCGTATCCCGTGGTGGTGGTGCATACGGTTTTGAGCGAATTGACTTAACCACTGACAGAATCTCAGCGATCAACACTGCGCCTTTAACGGAAACTCTAACTACAGGGTCTATGACCGCTTACGATGGTCAAGACCGTATATACTTCCACAAAGATGCTACGCAGCGTGTGATGTACCTGGACGTGGTCACAGGTAAAGTAAACGGAGGTTCTATGTATCCGTACGCTGCTCCCACCGCGATTATTGGTAATCGTATGGAAATTATCCAGACTAGAGACGGATTGCGCTATCTGTGGCTCAATCGAGCTTCGTTTGCAGAATGCTACCGCTGCTTGTTGTTCTGGTGACTTATTCTTAAAGGGCTATCCCATGACTATCAAAGATTTGCTAGCACTAGCAGAAGCTAGACTATTACATTTATCCATTCAGCGTGAAAACGCTGTGCGGACAGGTGACGTGCAGCAGCTGATAGTCATAGATAGCAGCATACTGGAGACAGAAACCACTATCTTTAAACTTCGTTTACTGCTTGAGTAATCCATGCTGTTGCTGCTTTTACAGTCAGCAGCATCGGGTACCTACACGCTGGCTGCAAATGTAGGTGCTTTCACACTTACTGGGCAAGATGCGAACCCTGAATACGGGCGCAGGCTTAGTGGGGATTTAGGCGCGTTCACTTTAAGCGGACAAGACGCTACCCTATCTAAGGGAAGGCGACTAACCGCTGACGTAGGCACGTTCACACTTTCCGGACAAGCTGCAAACCTAGAATATGGACGTAGGCTTGGAAGTGACGTAGGCACTTTCACACTTTCCGGGCAAGCAGCTAACCTTAGAAGTACAAGAAGAGTAGTCAGTGCTGTAGGCACCTTCACGTTCACAGGTCAGCCTGCGACACTTACGTACACTCCAGCAGGTGGCTATACTGTAGTTGCTTCCGTAGGAACTTTCGCCCTCTCTGGGCAAGCAGCAAGCCTAGAATACGGACGTAGGCTTGGAAGTGACGTAGGCACTTTCACCCTCTCTGGACAAGCTGCTAACCTTAGAAGTACAAGAAGAGTAGTCAGTGCTGTAGGCACCTTCACGTTCACAGGTCAGCCTGCGACACTCGCACGAGGACGAAGAGTAGTCAGCAATCTAGGCACGTTTACACTCACAGGACAAGCTGCTGGGTTACGTCGCTCGCGCTTACTTGGTGGTAATGTAGGCGTGTTTACCCTGTCAGGGTCTCCAGCAGGTCTACTTCGCTTCAGGTTTGTACTCGGGGGTGTAGGCGTATTCACTTTTGCAGGACAGCCTGCTGACCTACGTGCAGGAACGACCTATAGCCTACTCAGCTCAGTTGGCACTTTCTTGTTCGTAGGACAAGGGGCAGGGCTAGCTCCTACCCGCCGACCACTTAACCTAGTTGGCGGATACGGAGCTTGGCCAGCAGCAAATCAATTTGGAGCAGACTGGGATTTCCCACTCATGGACCAGTTTGTACAAGACCGAGGGGACCAAGTTATTTTGGAGACTGCAATAGCTTGTCCTTTCTGCAGGAAGGGAGACGCTACAGCTTCTTTCAACGAAAAGAACTCTACAGAGGCAACTAACCTTCGTTCTCTTAACTGCAATTCCTGTCACGGTGACGGGTTTATCTACCGTAACGCACAGCTTATTACAGGCTTGCTAACTCAGGTTAATGCCGGAAACCGCCAACTGTTGGACGTGGGTTTGGCCTTCCCAGGAGACTGTGTGTTCTCCCCAGCATTCGGTGCTCCAGACTTACACGACATGGACAAGGTTACACTGTGTCTCACAGATGTGCTCAATGAAGGACAAGTCATACAGAGAAACGCTGCATACTTGAGCAACGCAAAGGTGCGACCGACAAGCCTGTCTCCACAAGAAGACCGTTTGTGGTACCCCAGTGATGGCTGTGCAGTGTGGTGTGAGGACGAAAACAACGTAGTATATGACGCGGATGTAGACTTTAGACTAGTAGACAACAAAATCATTTGGATTGGAAAAAAGCCTAAAGATGGAGTATTCTACGTACTAAAGTACCACTATTACCCAGAGTGGATTGTGTACGCTAGCCCGCTACAGCGAGTAGACCGTGGACGGGACCTAAAGCAACGTGTGGTACTTCGCAAAAAGCACGTGGCGTTCATGAATTCTACGGACAAAGCAACCCCAACAATGCGCCAGGCTGAGCAACTAGCGCTAACTGGAAGAGTAAAGATATGACCGAAGTAGCTCTATATGCTTCGCGATCGACAGTGGCCATCACTGTTGAACTTCCTCTAAAGCTATTGGACGCCCCAAAGAACCTTAGGAAAAAGCTTCCTGCTACCTTGCGTCGAATCGCAATGGAAGGCAAGTCTTTTTGGAAAGCAGAGGCTGGAAGGCGACTAAAGTCTTCCAGGCAAAAGTATCAAGAAGCCATAAGCGTACAGCTGGTGGACGATATGTCGTTTTTCTTGGCGCTTACAGGTCCTTTTGCTTACGGGATAGAGGAAGGACGTCCTGCTTTCGACATGAAACCTGGACTAATGAGGAACGCATTACCCTGGCCTCCTAAGAAGAGGAAGTTTCCTCGTGCAATAGCGGCGACATTGCGCCCCAAATCACCAATCACGCAGTATCGTATCGTTCCTCTGAATGTTCATGGCTATGTAAACTTAACTAAGCCTAGGGTCTTTCGCACCATTCATGACCAGACAACTATTGCGCTGTCAGGTCCCAATGCAGGAAAGCCTGCATGGCAGCATCCTGGAAATGTAGGGATTAAATTAGCGGATGAAGTTGTTCGCGAATTGACGGACAACATCATTCCCAAACACATGAGCAAGCTGCTTACAGAGGTGCTCTGATGTCTACACTACCCGAAGTAATCTTACAGCGAGCGATAATTAATGGGTTTTCTGCTTTACGCAAGGACCCACGGATTATCAACATGCTGTTCAAGAACTTGCCGCTAGCACAGCAAGATAAGATAAAGACTTTCTTTCTGGAGAAGACAATTGACTTCTCCATCAACTATCCACGCAACGAAATCAAAGTACCTGCAGTTGTAATGTTAATGAAGACTGAGGCCGAGTCTCAGGAGTTCTTATTCGATATAGTAGGAGTTCCTCCTCACTACGATATGCCAGATCAGTCCATGACCGTGGACACTTTGGGTGGAGGCACAGCTACCACGACCAGCGGAATGTCAGGTCTTCCTAAACTGGTTTTAGGTGGTTTAAGAGTAGCGTCTCAGATACCTGCGGACGTTACCATTCCTGGTGGACCTACGAACTCAGCGCTTACTTTTGTACCCGATGACCAAGACCTGATTAACGAAGTGTTTTCTGTTAGGTCTAGTTGGCCCTGCCTAAAGTTACACGTTGTAAGTGGTGCAGGCGCAGGCCAAGTGAAGATGATCAATTTAATTTCATCTGATCAACTTGACATAATAGGTACTTTTGATGTAAACTGTAACAATACAAGCGTAGTGGACATCCGCTACGGAGATGCATTAGAGGCTCCCTACGGACAACCCGTAAGGTCTTACGCTGCGAATGGTCTGGGACAAATTCGTCTCGGAGCTAACTATGACGGACAGTATCAGCTGGAAATTTTAGCTGGTAACCAAGAAGAGGTAATATACCTCTACACTGTGCTAAAGGCGATACTGTTTGCCCAAAGGAAGTTCCTTGAGGCAGAAGGAATCATGGCCCTAAAGATATCAGGTACTGACTTAGCTCCTAGGTCAGAGCTGCTGCCTGATGAAATCTTTACCAGGACCATGACTCTACAGTTCACCTACCCCTTCAACTTCATTGTAGAGAATGAAGTGTTCAAGGCAATTCAGGTTGTTCTTACAAACGTTAATCCTGATACTGCTACCCCTACTCCCAGTGGTTCCATCTTAGTGGCTGAGATTGATTTGGAGCCGTGATTTGTGAGGAAGTAAATGGCAAAGAATGACAAACAGGAAAGTGTTCCAGAAGCTTCAGTTGGCCCTTCACCTCAGATAATGGTTCGCGCGCCACAAATAAAAACATATGCGTTTGAACAGTGGGCTAAGCTAAAGAATTTGCCAGCTAGACATCTAAGCGGTATGCGAGCGTGGTTAGGTGCTGAAGCTAACTTTAAGCACCCACTAGATAAGTGGGACGAACTTTTCAAGTCGTACTGAACAGGAGTGACACATGGCCAGGTCAGTAACATATAATGGTATCACTCGGTTTCGTCCAGGTGGAATCACCAAAATAAATGCGGAAGCACTGAATCAAGTCGGTGTTACGGCTGGTGGTGTTTTGGGCTTGATTGGTGAGGCTGAAGGCGGAGCCCCAGGTTCTGCTTCAGGCTTAGTCGCGTTACGTGACCCCTCTCGTGCTGTTGAGCTTTTCAGAGCTGGTCCGCTGGTAGACGCTATCAAGCTAGCCTTTCAGTCATCCGGTGACCCTCTTATCCCAGGGGGTGCTGCTCAGGTAGTTGTTTACAAAACAAACGCGTCCACAAGGTCGCAGGTACACCTGCCATCCTTGTCTTCTCAGCTTTTCACTACTACTGCCACTGCAGGCTCTACCGCAACGTCGGTGAATGTGGCTGCCACTCTCGTAGCCGGTGCGCTAGTTGACCGCTGGGTACGCGTTGCAATAGCTGCAATTCCTGGCGCCCCTACGTTCTTGCGCCGCATCACGGGAAATACCACGTCTAGCATCACTGTTACTCCTGCACTACCCCAGGCACCTGCTGCTTCGGATGTTGTGCTTGTGCACTCGACGTTGATTCGTGTACAAAGCCGAGACTACGGGTTGCACACTGCAGCTATCAACGTCACCACGGATTACAATCCAACGGATGAATCCTACCAAGTTGTGACTAACTTTGAGGGTGTACAGCAGATTTCTCCTACGCTAGGAGGGCAGCTGCGCAATTACCTCCATGTTGTTTACCGTGGTGGGTCTATTGTAGACTCTACGCTAGTAACGTCCGGGTCTACAACATCGGTGATTAACGTAACCGCAGCGTCGCTAATCTCGGGTGCGCATGCTAACCAAACGTTTGTGCTAAAAGACGCAAGCGGAAATCTAAAAGCGATAAGCAAGATTACGTCTAATACTGCGAACGATATCACGCTTGCTGTTGCTCTATCGGCTGTGCCCACTGTGGGTGACATCGTAGAAGCGCTCGGTGTGTCCAACGCTGTTGGTGCGTTCGCTGGTGCAAGCGGCGTAGCGACAACGTTCACCACGACCATCACGGGAGTAACAGGCGACAACCTGTCAATCTCGATACTGCAGGGCATGACGTTGCGACAGCTTGCTACCGCAATTAATGCAAACACAAACTACCTTGCCACCATTCCTTCGGCAATAAATGGCGATGTAGAACTTGCACAGCAGTTCGACTTCGGTACTAACACGTCGATAAATATACAGCGGTCGTTCTCCGGTACAGTGTCTACGACTGGTTTCCGCCAGGACATAAAGGAAATCGTTTCTTGGATAAATGACACCAGCGAGGATTTAATCGCTACTCGCCACGGAGTTGATGTACTGGACGGCAGCGACGGTAACGTGGCTGACTATCCCGGAAGCACTGGAGACTCGTTGCCTTGGGCATTCCAGCTGTACGATGGAGTTCGAGGAATTTCGTCTAACAGCTCTTTCCAGGCTGGATTTGACGCAATGCTACTTCGCGTTGTTGACGAAGTCGTACCCCTGATTGACCAAGACCTCACGAATGAAGGAAACAGCTCCACAGCTACGTGGAGTGCCGTGGCTGCCCAGCTTGTGGACCACGTAACAGCGGCGCGCGGAGCAGCTGGTCTGGAGCGTGGCGGATGGCTAGGTTTCCGTGGCAATAAGTCGCAGATAATTTCAGCGGCTAATGTAGTCAACGATGCGGATGTAGCACTTGTAGCACAAAGTCCAACAATTGTTGGATCTTCAGGCAACCTAGTACAGAAAGGACCAAGAGAGTTGGCAGTCATGGGCGCGTCTATGCGCCTAGGCGTCAATGAAGTTGGCGAGCCGCTTACAAACAAGTACCTGCGTGTATCTTCACTGACACAGGATTCTTCGTGGGATCCTTCTGATGTTACGGATTCAGGGGACTTCATCCAAAACGGAGTGATGTTCGCTGAGACGATTCCTGGCCAGGGAACGAAGTGGGTACGCGATATGACAACGTGGGTACGCGATGACAATCTGGCGTACAGCGAGGGCAGTATCCGCGATGTAGTTAGACATGTAGCTTACGGGCTACGCACCACGATCGACCGTAGGTTCACAGGCAGAAAAGCAACACCAGCGACAATTGCATCTGTGAAGGACACAGCTAGCACGCTGCTAGAGACCTACAGACAGCAGAACATCATTGTAGATTCAACAGACCCTGCAACAGGCGCAACGATTCGTGCGTACTACGGGCTAAAGGTATTCTCTTCGGGAGACATCCTTACGCTCAACGTAGGTATCTTCCCTGTTCCCGGAATCAACTTCGAGTTGATTGATATTTTCTTGTCCCTCCCAACACAGTCCGCTTAATAGTTAAGGAGTAATTTCTCATGCCTGCACTTGCCACCGACGTAACTCTGTATCTGAAGAGAGTCCGAGACGTTCTGCGTACCGGCCCTGGCTACTCCGCTGCGGAGCTTACGCTGGGTTCGGGAACCTCCGCAGTTCGCATCCTTGCACAGGATCCTGGAGTGCGAGGCAACAGTATTCAAGTAGCCGTCACAGTTCCTGGATCTGGAACGAGCGGCCTTACTGTTAGCGTAAGCGGCTCGGTAATCAGTATCGCGCTTGCTGTAAACACAGGCGTGCTGGTACCCGCATCGAACACGTCTACGTTGATTGCGGCCGCTATCAACGCATCTGCTGCTGCTTCGGCGCTTGTACTTGCTGTTGTGCCTCCCGGCGCAGGTACAGGTTCGCTGTCAGCTGCAGTCGCTGCCACCCATCTGAGTGGTGGTCGCGGCGGCGAAGGCGGCGTAGACACGCTGCCGCTTAACTTCCTGCGTGCGCAGGACATGGCCTCCGCGCTGGAGCTGCTCATGCTAGCCCTCAATCTTCCAGGTAACCTAACGGCGACTGGAGGCACGGCTACCAGCCTGTCGGATACCGGCGCGTATGTAGCTAACACGCAGGTCGGTAACACTGTAGTGTTCACCGGTAACGTAACCGCTGCTCTTGCGGGACGTCGCGCTGTTGTAATCTCCAACAATGCCAACACCCTGAACTTCGCTACTGGAGCACTTCCTGCAGCTCCTGCAGTAGGAGACACGTACACCATACAGGGTACGTTTGTAGACAACGCGATCAACTCACTACTGCAGGGGCGCCTCGGGTTCTCTAACGCTCCACCAGCAAACGTTTACGGAGACAGCCGTATCGTAGCTGATGCTCTAGTAAGAATCGTTCAGCAACTAGGTGGCGCAACCATCTCAGAGAGTAGACTGTTCTCTGGTACAACTGCTGCTGGCTCGTCGTCGTCTGCTATCAAGCTCAATACTCGTGGTTTGAACCTCCGTATTGACGAACTCAAGAACCAGAAGCTCGACGTGACTGGATTTGGTATCCGTAAGATTATCTCGAATGACGAGTCTACGGTACAGATTGCACCTCCATTCTCTTCGGCACCGGGTTCGGGTGTGACGGCAGTAGTTACTGTACCCGAAGATTCAAGTGACGCGTCCAGGAACTACACGTTTGCTCCAGGAGGCCAGGCACGCGATAACAGAGCTTTGGCGGAAGTCTTACGTGCCGCTCAGGCCGCAGTAGTAGCTTTCGTGCTACCTACGTGATAAACTAGCAGTGTGTAAAGGAAGGGTGCAAGTGTCGTCCCCTCCATCATGGCTCTTCCTTTACACGCTACCTATCTTAAAGGAGATAGCTCAACATGGCTGCATCTAATACTTTCAGCGGAGCACGAGCCGTATTCTTAATCAACTCGGTACCAGTTGCCTTCGCAGGAGGTGTATCTGGTGAAGAGATGATTGACTACGAGCCTGTTGACGTCATTCAGTTCCTAGAAGTACGGGAGTTCGTTCCGGTAGCGTACCGTACCAGTCTCAACGCTCAGGTTTTCCGCGTAGTAGGTAACTCGCTTAAAAAGCTTGGAATTCTTCCACGACAGGAAGAGATCATCACCTCTGGTGACTTAGAAGCAGCAATACAGGATACTGTAACACGGCAGACACTGGCGCTGTTCCAGGGAGTCAGGTGCTCGGGTCACTCTTTTGACGTCACTGCACGAGGCATAGTACAGGAGAACGTCACATTTGTGTCTATTCGTGTTCTTGATGAGTTTGAGAATCCTGCATGA
>B570J29032_109958019_pt1 | contig 11310 bp, 11 predicted proteins | sample LakMenEpi16Nov12_FD_29032 | JGI IMG/M metagenome (IMG submission 29032)
ATTATTTAATATACCAATAGAAAATTCAACTATATCATTTAATTCATCAATTCCTGGTTTACCATATCTGGATCCATCTTTAAATTCAGATTTGTAAATAGGGTAGGCATTAATCGAATCTAATGGTTTAGATATAACTTGACCTTCAGCTATACTACCTTCTAATGGAAAAGAACGATTTCTTTTATTACTTCCTGCTGAAAATCCTGATTTTCCTGTAAGGTTAAATCGTTGATCAAAGTCACCAGATTTTGGGGTTTCAGGATTAAATGTATATCCTGAGGTTGAGGTGAGGAAGGAATTTGAAGATGGGGAAGTTGGGGTGGATTTTCTAAAGTCTTCTTTAGTTTGGGCATCAGTATTTAAAGGTTGAGCTGTAAATTGAGATTGATCCCAAGTACTAAAATAAGAATTGTATACAGGTTGAAAAAGCCAAGGTTGGATATTGTCTTTTCCATCATATGTTGCAAAGTATGTAGAAGTACCAAAATATTGTTCTTCAGTTATTGAAGGATTTTTCTTTGACTGGTATTGCCTATATACACTAGATTTGAGTTGTTTTCCATCAAATAATGTGTCTAAACCATATTGTAATAAATTTCCAGGGGAATGATTACGATATGTACCTTCGTAAGGATCAATCATAACATATCCCGTTCTTAATGGGGTTTGACCATCATTAGAAGTTGCAAATTTAATTTTAGTTCTTGAAAAACCTAATGCACTTCCAGGCCCTCCACCATAAGATAATAATACAGAACCATTACTTGCTTTTTCATTATCTGGGTTAAGTCCAAATTTATCCCATAATTTAAGGAGACGGTTTGAAAATGTACCTCCAATAATTGAAGTTAGATCTTCTTGTAAAGTTTCTAATTCACTTTCTAAATTATTTACTCTTTTTTTAAGACGTTCTTCTTTTATTTGATCCCATTTAACATCGGATTCATATTGTTTTTGTTCTTTTTCATTAAGTTGATTATTAAGTTGATCAACTTTATCATTACCTAAAAAACTAAAGTTTAATGGTGTAGGGACAACCGGATTATATGCGTTTTGTTTACTTGATAATATTTGGGTTTGTTGGAGTTCTTCGGATTTTTTAAGAATATTTTGATTAATCTTATCAACTTTTCTTTGAACCGATTTAGGAGTAGATGATTCAATAGTTTGATTTTGATTTCTTTTATAAACAGCTGTTTGATAATCTCTAATAGCTAACCCAGGAACTAATCCAGTTGGATCAATACCTTGTTTATTTAAAGTAGTACCAGCAAAACCCACTAAAGCTTGAGCTAAAGTTGATGTGGGTAAATATACTCCTTCATTTAAAGCTCCACCTAAATATGCTGGGGTTGGTTGGTTAGCTTCTGTTTTGACTCCAACACGAGAAAGAATATTTTGTTTAGCAGCAAATAAAATACCACTAGGGTTACTAATATCTGAAAAATATTTTGTTAATCTAACAACATCTTCAGCTGCTGAAGTTGCAGATAAAATACCCCCACGAATAATAAAATCATTATAAAATGCAGGGTTTTTAAAATCTTCTTTAATTGGATTTTTTACATATGGTTGCTTGCTTGATCCACCACCAGGTCTATCATTTCCAAAAGGAATACTTTTCTGGCCAAAAGAAGTAACAGTAGAAACACTTCCTACTTGCCCTTCGGCATTTCCTGAATAGAATTTAAAATCTTCAGGATCGGTTAATAATTTAACAAGAAAAGAACCCATAATATTATTGAACTAAAGATGATATTTGATTTTTATACCCATTTCCAGGAGTTGAAGTATATTTTAATTTATATGCAGGATCAGCTGTTACTGGATCATTTACATCTAGTTGTGAGGGTAATGGAAGAGGTGAAATTTCCCCATCTTGATAAGCATTCATTGCTTCATTAACTTCAGAAAATTGTTCTCCCGTTACTGAATATCCTGGTTGGTCCTTGGAGGCATTATAATGTAAGGGGGATTGTTTAGTAGATAAAAGATTAGGGTTTATATCGGCTCCGTTGCTATAGCTAAAAGCAGATCCATTTTCTACTAGTCTAGCTCTGATACTTTGATCTTTTGATGGAGGTAGATTAGTAGAAGGACCACCTTGGGGAGCAGATACTACAGGCATAATCTATTTAATTATTGTGGTAAATTATCCAAATATTGTACAGGTGTATTACCGTTTAAATCCAATTGTGAAGGAAGTGGAATTTGGTTTGGAGTACCATCTTCATACCCATTATATTGAGTAGTTACTAAATTTGCATTAGCACCATTTAATGAATATCCAGGTGCACCACCATCAGCATGTAATTTTGATTGTTGAGTTGCAAGTGGATTAATAGGTGGGTTAGCCCCATCATAAGAGCTTAAATTTGACCCTTGGTTTGTTAACATGTCTAAAAGTCCCATAGTATTTTATTTTTGTTATAAATATTAAATATTATTAAATTCGGTAACTAGGTTTTCTACTTTCATCACCTACAGCATTAGGATCACTAAAAGTAGCTTCAACTAATTTTTTCTGATCAACGGATACATTTATTGGGCGATTGGCTAAAGCATTTATATCACGTCGTAATTCACTGAGTGCGTTTACAATAGCGGATGTGTCCATATTTCCTCCACTTGATCGGGTTTTATTTCCAACAGAAGATGGATTTATATTTTCTCCATCTGAAGATTTTTTTCCTCCAAATAAATCAGTGCCTGCTAAAATAGAATCTTCTTTATCTAATTGAATGGATCCTTTTTCTCCTGAAACTATTAGTCCACCTTTTGGGTTAATGGCTCCATCTTTAATGGATCCTAATAAACCAAATCCAGCAGCTAATATACCAGCTGATGCTGCTAAACCTAAAGGAACACCTACTACAGGAATAGCGGCTAGTGAGGCGTATGCAGCATATGCAGCATATACAACAGCTAAGGATGCTATCCCTTTAAATAATTTTCCAACAGTACCTAGAGGGCCTATAAGATTAGATATACCTTTTCCTATAAATCCAAAAAAATCAAACAATAAACGAACAGGCATTAATATAGTATTTACTACATCTAACATTCCTATTAATCCATCAACCATTCCTAAAATAGCCGGAGCCATTGTAACAAATGTTTCTTTGATTTTTTCTAACTGTTGAGAAATTTGTTCTTGTTTTGATTGTTGAGCAACCATACCATCTAATTGTCCTTCTTGGAGCATTTTAGAAGCTTTTTCTAAACCATATTTTTCTTTAGCTGATTCAAATGCCTTTTGTTCATCTTCATTTAGAGCATGACCTACTGCTTTTAATGCTTCTTGTTCAACAAGTGTGTCTGCTAATTGATCAGCAGTCATACCAACAGCTTTAGCCATAGCTTCCTGTTGGATTCGATTCATTTGATTGAATTCTGCTGCTGAGCCCGCCTGTTTGGTTATTTCTTCGGCTACTGTTGCTAAATCATTATTTAAAGCAGCCTGTCTTGCTTTTTCTAAATTAATATCTTTACCTAAAAGTAATTCAGCTGAGAGTTCATTTTCAATGGAAGATTCAAAGTTGAGTAATTGATCTGCTATATCAGCTACTTTACCTAAATCTCCACCCATTAATTTAGCAGCAACCGCCGCTTTAGCTAAACCAGCAGCACCTCCTTGAATCGATAATTTGGTTCGATTAGAAGTATTAGCCATATCAGCCATAAGTTTTTTAGTATTTAATGCTACACCTTTTTGGTAAGACATTATTTTAGCAGAAGCCTGGAATGATTCAACATTTTCTTTTAAACTCCCACCAGTAGCCATTGAATATTTCTGCATGTCCAATATTTCTTCATTGGTCATACCTGCTTGTTCACGTAGCTTTGTAAATGTTTTTAAGTCAGATTCTGATAGTTTTCCAGCAGTTCCTAATTCACTATTAACCGCAGTAAGTGATTCTTGGAGTGCTCTAGTATTTAATGCAGAATCTCCAGAAAGTGCTGCTATTTGGTTTAATTCATCACGTACGCCGGTTGCCTGGTCATATGTGAGATTCATTCCTTTGGCCATGTCACCTGTAGCCTTATCAGCTTCCATAATAACGGAAACCATAGTACCTATAACAGATGTTAATACATTAGCAGGGTTAAGTAAACCTGTGGAAAGTTGGGAACCCATGTTTCCAAAAGCGGCCCCTATACCTTTTACACCACTACCAGTTTCTTTTACTTTTTTTCGGGCGGCATCTAATGCTTGGTTAGCATCAAATACATCACCTAATATCGGAATTTTAGATATTCCTTTTAAAACTCCACCAACAACACCAAGTTGTTTGTTAACTTTTTCATAAGTATCAAGTTCTTCTTCAACTTTTTTAACAAATTCTTCTTCAACAGCAAATTTTTCTTTTGCTGCTTTTAATAAAGCTCTTTCTTTTGAAGTTAAATTTTGTTTGTTTTTTAGCTGGTCAGCGGAAGATTTAAGTTCTCTTAATGCTATTTGAGATTTTTCTTTAAGATCTTTAAGTTGTTTTTCATTCAGATTTGAAATTTCTTCTTCTGAATTTTGTAATTTAAATGCAACACTTTGTAAGGTAGAATATGCCTTGGCAGCTTCGCCAATAGCAGTAGTTTGTCTTCCTATTTCGTTATTTATTTCCCTAAGAATATCTCTTTGTTCTTTAAAAGAGCTATTATCTTGTTGACCTTGTGTTTTAGCCATCTAAATATTTTGTTATAAATATTAAAAGTCAACACTTTTAACCATATTTAACTGGTTTTTTAGTGTTATGGGCTTTTTGAAGTAAGTCTGGGGTTTTTATAGTTCCATCGGAATTGATAACTGTTTGTTTTCCTCCACTAGAAGATGATTTTCCTTCGGCTACTGCTGATTCTTCTTCATAATGTTTTTTAATTTCATTAAAAGTCCAACGACGAAGCCAAATAGGCATATTATAAACAGTATTCCAATCGTATCCACCTTTACCGTAAAAAACTATTTGATGAATTTGATTAAATAAAGAAGCTCTAGCTTGGGGAGCGTTATCAGAGGTCAGGCCAAAAAAAGCTAACCCCAATTGGGATATTGACTCTATTGCTCCCGTTGCTGGGAAAAAATGTAAGATCAACATCTGGTTGAATTCCTCGAACATATTCGCGTAATGCTCTTGAATCTTGGGCTAATAAATAATTATCAACAAAATTACGAATATCTTTTTTTTCACGATTTCCTTCAACTGAGGTAATCATATATTTTAATCGAGTGGTAAGTTCTGGTGATGCGTCTTTATTAATTTTCTTTAAACCTTCTAACTCACGATTAATATCTTGTTCGTCTTTATGGGTTAAAAGTTTAAATGTAACTGTATTGCTTGATTTTGGGAGAGTAAAAGTAAATTCATTTACACGATTTGTAAATAATTCTTCTTTCAAAGGTTTATTTTCTAATGTTGACAAATCTACATTTTGAGGTTCACCATTATATTCAAATGAATATTCTGAACCATATCCTAGGATACGAGAAGCAACCATAATTGCATTTTTGTCACCTATTAATAACTCATCAAAATTAATTTTTGATACAATTAATGATTTCATTAATTTGTCTAATACTGTACCATTCTTAATATATGATTGATTGGTAAGAATATCTTCTTCTTTAGCAGTCATATATTTCATTTCAATAGTACCTTTTGCTAATTCAGAATCTTCAGGATAAAGTAAACCTTTAGAAGGTAATTCAACTATTTCAGTTGGTAATTTAAATTCACTCATAATTTTTATTTATTATAACTTGTTGTCTTATATAAATATATTAAAGAGCAGAAATATTATCAGAATTTACATTAAATGATAATACTCCTTCTACTTTTAATATTGCTTTACGTATGTCTTCCATTTTTGAACGATCAAAACCACCAGAGGCAATCCAAGGATGTCCATCAACTTTTACAGTCATGATCGATTGAAATTTTTCTGTATTTTGTTCACTATATTCCATAGGTTCTTTTACAGATGCTACTGTAACACCAGGGATTGAGCGAATATCAGAAAATATTTCTTTTTGAGGGCGCTTTTTAATGTTGGTAATGAGCATACCTACCATTTTGAACTTGTCTTGGTATTCCTCATTTAGTCGCTTGCTAAGCTCCTCTTTAACTAACGTACGTAAGTTGTCTAGTTTCATATGGTTATAAATATAGTAAAAGAAAATAAAAGCTCCAAATTTCTTTGGAGCTCTTATATCTATTGTTTAACCTAATATTAGTAGTTCAAGATACAGTAGTCAGGTTGTACAGTTACTTGGATATTTACTGGTGTTCCATCATCATCCCAATTGTAATCGCCGAAGTTAACTTCTGTAATAACAGCTCCTTTAATAATCCATTCAGAAACGATATCACCTACAGGGCCGATTACGTTGAATGTGATATCTTTTTTATAGAAATCAGAGTATCCATCTCTACCTGTTACAGATTCGTGACCTAAACGTACCCATTCCATTACTGCTTGAGCTCCACTTGGTGTGATTGACTCATACATTGTAAATTGGATTGTGTTCCAAATAGTTTTTCCTTTTACATAACGTTGAACGTTAATATGGTTAAGAGGAACTGCGGTTTGTGTTAAAGATACAGCTCCTACTCCTTTTACCAAATATGATGGAACACCATCCATATAAAGGATAAAACGGTTGCTTTGTTTAGGTTCAAACGCTGTGAAAAATATTTCGTTTGGATTTAAAATTGCCATTTGTTTTCTATTTTTATTTTATTATAAATATCTAATTTTTCAATTTTTATCCTGGGAATTCAGCTCCTGTAGGCATTAAAATGAAATCTAACGAGATAAATTCAGCTGTACGTGTTGGTTGAATATAAATTTGACCTACTAATTGGTTTTGATCAATTACTGCTGGGCCGTTGTTTGTATCATCCATAACAACTTTATAAGCGTATAATCCTTGTTTTTGTTGGATTCCTTCTAAGAATGGAGTTACTCTTGCGATAAATGAATTTCTAGTTGCAATTGTATTTTGTTCAAACACTACTGTATCTGCAATTTGGCGAATATATGATTTCAATTCAATCATTAAACGACGTACGTTTACACGATCAAGAGCAGATTGTGATTTTTGTAATGTTTTCTGACCATATACTACAACACCTTGTTGAGGTAGTGTGGCGATAGGGTTAATATTATTGCTATACAACGTGTCACGATTACCTTGTGTCAATTTATATTGAGCTTGAAGAACTGTGTTTAATCCACCGCGGTTTATACCTGCTGGAGCAAACCATGGAGCAGATACTCTATCGTTAAATGCATATACACCTGGGATTACAGTTGAAGCTGGTACCCAAACATGTTTTCCTGTTGCTGGGTCAATGATACGAACCCAAGGCCAATATGCTGCGGCATATGAAGTATCACGGGTTTGAGCTTGTGTTACAACACCTTGTAGATTAGTATCAAATGTTGCTAAATCTACCACATACATACTATCACCTCTAGCAATTGTATTATTAATGATGTTAGTAACTTGTGCTGTATGAGTACCATTTAATAATCCTGGGGTAAATAAAAGATTAAATTGATATGCTTCAGGATTACCTAAAAGTGCAATCATATTATTATAATCATTACCTACTAACCCTTGTGTATTAGATGAGTTTATAGTATCATAGAAATTAATAGCTGAAGAAGATAATATTGTTCCTGTAGCACCTGCAAAACATCCATCAAGTGAACCACTTCCAATAGCCGGAATAGAACCACTATATAGTGGGGAAGCAACAGCACCGTTAGCATTTAAGTAATTAGGTGTAGTATAATTTACTTCTTTTACACGAACATATTTGGACATATTTGGATAACTTCCAGATACTTCCATTTGATTTGTTTGTGAATTGTATTGTAGTTTTTGATCTCCAATTACAGCGGCAACATAACGAGTTGAATTTGGATCTAAATTTACATTGTTCCAAGATTCTAAAATAACTTTATTATTTACGTTATCATTTCCACGTCTGATTAGTACATTAAATGTACCTGATCCTGTATTTGGATTTGTAATTTCCCAACGAATATTATTAACTGATCCAGAAATAAGAGTACTGTTGGTAGTTGAACCTGAATTGTTCATAATAACACCTTCAGAAATAGTTTCTAGTACAAATGGTGATAAACCAGATGTAGGTCCAGCAGAACCTGTTGGAATAAGACTACTTGTTGCTGAAGTGTATGAACCAGATGTCACACGAGCAACTATTAATGAAGTTCCTCCATAATTAAAGTAATTGTAAGCAGCAATAGAAGTTAAGTAAGAATAAGAATTACCACCACTAACAAATGTATCACCAAACATCATTACGAAATCTGAATAAGTGGTTACAAGTGTTGGTTTTTCAACAGGACCTTTAACTGTTGGGCCTATAATAGCAGCACCTGCTTGAACTGGTTGTCCAGTTAAGAATGTGTTGTCTATTTCGCTAATTGCTACTCCAGGAGAAGTTGTGAAATTTGCCATTGTATTTTTTTATTATAAATATCTAAGATTCCCTTAAAATATGCTATTAAGCAGGAAATGTTGCACCAGTAGGTAATATATTGAAATCAAGTACGATATATTCAACTGTTCTAGTAGGTTGTAGATAAATTTGACCTACCATTTGATTATTATCTACAACTGAAGGTGGGTTATTAGATTCATCCATTATAACTCTAAAAGCATTTAAACCTTGTTGTTGTTGAACAGATGCTAAATATGGGTTGATAATGGATAAGAAGTTATTTCTTGTAACAGCATTATTTTGTTCAAATACAAACGTATCAGCTACTTGAGAGATATAGTTTTTAAGTTCGATCAATAAACGACGTACATTAACGCGATCTAAAGAACTTGATTTTTTCTGTAATGTTTTTTGTCCAAATACTACTACACCATTTGTTGGGAAAGTAGCAATTGGGTTTACATTTGATTGATATAATGTATCTCTATTACCTTGAGTTAATATACGTTCTACTTGAGTAGCAACAGGAATTAATCCTCTATTAATACCAGCAGGTGCAAACCAAGGAGCAGCAACATTATCGTTAAATGCATATACTCCAGGAATCATAGTAGAAGCAGGTACCCAAACTTGATTTGCTGTGTTTGGGTCTATTGTTTTAACCCAAGGCCAATAAGTTGCAGCATATGAAGTATCATATCCTGAGGTATTTGTAAGTACTGAATTTATTGGGGTGTTGTATTTTGAGGAATCAAATACTACCATCATGTCACTTCTATTTTGAGCAACTGTGATCATAGAAGTAATTGCTCCAGGAGCTCCACCTGCTATATCAGACATTAATCCAGGAGCAATTAGTAAGTTATAGTTAAATGCATCCTTATTAGCTAATAATGAAATTGATTCAGTATAAGCATTTGCTGAAAGACCCTGAATGTTATCTCCTGAGGTTATACTTTCATAATATTTGTTAGCTCCACCGTAAAATAATTTACCAGTAGCGGCACCAAAAGAACCACTTGCATTAATTGGAATTGAACCAGTATATTGTGGTTTTGGATTTCCAACATTATCAAAATAATTTGGTGTTGGTTGGTTTACAGTTTTTACATAAACATAAGATGAATTATTTGCATAACTTCCTGAAGTTTGGATATAATATTCTCCATTATCGGATGCTACATTTTCAACTTGATTACCAATTATTTTTTCAATGTAATTTGGTGAATATGGGTCAAGTGATAGTGGACCCCATGTTTCTACAATTGAAGGGAATACTGTACTATCATTTCCTTGACGAAGTAATAATGTAAATGTACCTGAGCTAGTATTAGCGTTGGTAATTTGCCATCTAAAATTTTCTGAAGATCCACTTAATAATGTGCCTACTGCTCCAGAAGGGCCAGTACTGTTCATAATTTCACCTTTTGAAATAGTAGCCAATTCAAATGGGCTAGTATTATAAGGAGCACCAGCACCGTGTGCAGAAGCAGAAATAAATGATGAAGTAGCAGATGTAAATGATCCTGTTACAACACGTGTAACTAAAAGAGATGGACCTCCATTATTGAAATAGTTATACGCTGCAATTGAAGTAAAATAAGTATAGGTGTTACTTCCACTTAGGAAAGTAGCACCAAACTTATTTAAATAATCACTGTATGAAGTTACTAGGGTAGGAATACCTACTTTACCTTTAACGGTTGGTCCAATGATAGCAGCACCTGCTTGTACAGGTTGTTGAGTGATAAATGATTGATCGTTCTCTATTGCTAATACACCAGGTGAGACAATTGTTTCTGCCATTGTAAATAAATTATTTTATTATAAATATGGTGTATTTACAACTAGATTACTCTGCAGCTGTAATTTCGCCTGTTTCTGGATCGATAGTACATTTACCGTAGGTATCGAATACATTTTTGGTAAATTCTTTTTCTTGTTCGCCCAATTCTTCTAAAAATGTTTTAGCACTTTCGTGGCGTTTTTCTAGTTGAAGTTTAACTAGTTCAATTTCACCTAACTCACCAATTAGAGCACGGGATTTTTGTTGGATTTCTTTAAGGGTTGCTTGTTCTTCTTCTGTTAAGAACTTTTTTTCTGAAACGATTGACATAAATTTAATTTATTAAGGTTTAACATATACTATATAAAGGCCCCTTTACGGGGCCTAATATTTTTTACAAAAATCTAAAATTAATTAGATAACGTTGTAAATACAATCTGGTTGTTTTTCTTCCAAATCTGCTTTTACATATTGATCTAAAGATTCGATCAATGCAGAATATGGGTTTTCCAAAGATGAAGTTGGTAAAATATCCAAGTTCATGTTGTTGTAATAAAGGTTATCTACTGTGTAGTATCCTGGGTTCATTGGGCCAGGCATTGGTGTACTACCAGAAGTTACTAATACTACTTGTGCTTGCAAATTCAATACGTCACGGTAAGGAAGATTTGGGCACATTAAAATTTCCGGGTTAACGGCAAATGTACCGTTTGATAATCTAAAAGATCCTGTTACTTGTAAAGCCATTTTTAAATATTTTTATTTGTTTATAAATATATGAGGGTTTGGGAAAATTAAAAGTTTTGTACTGGAAGATAATATTTTTGGGAATTAAAATAAGTATTTTGAGGTGGATTAACTTCATATTCGATATAAGTTACATCAGTTAAATCAAATACATTTTGTTGAGCCGGTAAATTATTCCACCATGTAAATTTTGCTCCTGGTTTGATTAATTGGGGAACATATTGAATAAATTCTTGATAATGGATATCACCATAAGTATCAAAAAATATTCCATCATATGTTGATAATATATCTACACAATCA
>B570J29032_109958018_pt1 | contig 11306 bp, 9 predicted proteins | sample LakMenEpi16Nov12_FD_29032 | JGI IMG/M metagenome (IMG submission 29032)
GGGTTTAATGCAATCATAGGATCATCGGCTTCTGCACCAACAGATGCGGGTGTCAGTTGAGACATAGTTTCAGTATTTTTTTTTTTAGTTAAGACAGGTTTAACTTCACTCGATGGTACAACTTTTGATGCATCAGCAGTATTTGCAGCAGATACTGTTCCGGACTCAGTACCAGTAGATCGCCCTATTCCACCTCCACTTGGCTTATTATTTATAAGTCCTTTTTTCTCGGGTGTAGCTGCTTTATCATCTACAGGTTTATCTGCTTTTGTTTCCATTCCTTCAATCATAGAAGATTTTCTATTTTGAACCATAACGATGAAGTTTGTAAGAATAGTAGTTGTTAATAAAACAATAATCATATTTTTACTAAAGTATGTCGTCAAAAATCCGACAATGACAAAAATACCAACTGCTTCTAAATTATTTGCAAGTAAATAACGAGCGGCAGTTAAAATAGCAAAAAAGAAAGAAATGTATAGTACATATTTATTGTGAAGAAAGTCGAGACCGCTTCCATTGAATGTGAATGAGGACTTTTTAGATTTCATATTATTTATTATATATATATGACATAGAAAAAAGGTATTGCAATATTGCTATATTCAAATATTTATATATTCATATACGTACATCAAAACAATTCAATTTTCTTCGCTATTATCCGAATTATCATCCGATGATGCATATACTTTCCCGGATATATCTGTTGCGTTTAATATATCACTCATTTCATCTCTTAATTTTTCCATTTCTTCCATTATCATTTTCTGATCATTTTTTACACGATGTAATTCGTAATGATCTTTTTTCATATCTTTGGATATGTTGCGAATATGTGATGATAATATTTTTAATGCTTTCTTTTGTTTCTGTTTTTCGTCTAAATTATCAATATGTAATTTATCATAATCACTAATTACATTTTCTAAATATGCGTTTTGTTTTGATAATTCTTTCACCTCTTTATTCTTTTTAATAATATTCCTTTTCTTTTCATCTAATAAACATTTCATTTTATATATTTTCATATCATTATTAGATGTTATAGATGCATATGATAGATTTGGATTTTCTATTTTTTCATCGGAATTTCCTATATTCTCCCGAGCCTCTCGTACGTCATCTCCACTATCATTGCTGCTATAGTCAGAGTCTGATAAATATGTAGGAGATGCCGATTGTTCGAAAATGGGAGATACGAGAGATTCGGGAGAAATAGAAGAATTCGACAAAATATTATAATTCAACTTAGGACTAATCTCATTTGTGTTCATAAATTCATCATTTTTATCATATGATATATGCGTACGCTTTCGTGTTTGTGTTCGTCTTCTTGACCGTGATCTCGATATTGAATTTCTATTTGTATGTCGTCGAGATCGTGAATGTGAATATTTATTTTTTTTTACCATTACGGAATGTACCGAATATATAAATTGTATAGATTATATTTGTAGTATGTTATACTAATAATTATACATTTGTATTATCGTGCCAAACATTATACCGAACCCATACCTCCAGTAGCAGAACACATTATAATTCGTTTCATACTAAAAATCACCTCTATAAGTACAAATAGTAGTGAATATATTAATCCATGTAATGCAGCTACTGCTATTTTACTCCCACCTTTTGGGATTTCAAAGAAAAAATCTGGAATAAAAACGATAAAAAGGATTATGAATAATATTTTTTTTATAATATTTAATATAAAACCTACTGCTACCATTATATTTATAGTTATAATTATATTATAAGTATAAAATATATTTTATGATATAGATTGTACTATTATTTTTTAAACTGCATCGCCATATTAATACAATATTTTAATATCTGCGGAATAATAACAAATGAAACATACCATACTATGTAATAAATAAATGATATGACAACGGCGGGAATAATTTTGTCTCTAAATGTTTCCCACATAGATAACAATTTAATTTTTCCATTTGTGTAATATGTGTTTAGTTTATTTTGTATCGAAGAAGAATCGCCTCCTGATGTATTTTGCTTATCTTGTAGTTTTTTATTTTCTACATCTTTAAGTTTTTGCAGTTTTACTTGTAGAGGTGTAAGCAGTTTTCTTTTTTCTGCTTCAATCATATTTGGCAATGTTTTATTAAAAAAATTTGAAACAAAAGATGGGCTCGATTTTGATGCTCTGTCTTTGATAGAGGATGGAATCATTCCGGTTGCCCAAGAATATATTTTTTTAGGGATTGGCATAATATAATTAATAATTGTATTTACGATGTTCTCATATGGTATGAATCCAAATACTAAAAAATAAATAAGAAATGTAACTACAAAAAGCGTAAAAAACTCCATAGGAAGTTCGTATTCACATGGCATTCCGCTTCCCATACTTCCACCTCCTATATCGCCTATGCTACCAAGCTGAGAAAGTCCACCCTTTTCGCCACCCATGGCTGATGCAAATTTTGAAAATTGACTTTCCATAATTATTGTATAAATGTTACTATATTAGTAAAAGATAAAAGATAAAGTATAAAAGATAAATTATAAACATATAAAAATATTTTTATATTCGCATATAAATATTTAGAATGTCCGTAAAACAAAATCCAGCATCTGCTAGTAAACCGTGTGAACCTTTACTCACCGAAAATGATTCTCGCTACGTAATGTTTCCGATCCAAGATAATGAAATATGGAAAATGTATAAAAAACAAGTTGATTGTTTCTGGCGAGCGGAAGAAATTGATTTGTCGAAAGATATTATCGAGTGGAATAGTGATACATTAAATGACAATGAGCGATATTTTATTTCAATGATCCTTGCATTTTTTGCAGCAAGTGATGGAATTGTTACGGAAAATCTAGCAGTAAGATTTATGAGCGATGTTCAATTAGCCGAAGCGCGTGCATTCTACGGGTTTCAGATAGCAATAGAAAATATCCATAATGAAGTATATAGTCTATTAATCGATACACTTATTAAAAGTGATGAACAAAAAACAAAACTATTTTCAGGTATAAATAATTTTCCATGTATAAAAAACAAAGCAGATTGGGCTTTACGATGGATAAATGACAAACGTAGTTCATTTTTCACTAGACTAATAGCATTTGCGTGCATTGAAGGTATATTTTTTTCGGGAGCATTTTGTTCTATTTTTTGGTTAAAAAAGCGAGGATTAATGCCTGGTCTTACTTTTAGTAATGAACTTATTTCTCGCGACGAAGCATTGCATACAGAATTTGCAGTTTTATTATACAATAAAATGAACAAAAAATATCCCAAACAAAAAGTACATGAAATAATCAAAGAGGCCGTTGAAATAGAGAAAGAATTTATTTGTGATGCATTACCTTGTAGATTGATTGGAATGAACTCCAAAATGATGTCACAATATATAGAATTTGTCGCAGATCGTTTATCGTTACAGCTTGGATATGAAAAAATATACAATTCTTCAAATCCATTCGATTTTATGGAAATGATTAGCATTGAAGGCAAGACTAATTTTTTTGAAAAACGTGTAAGCGAGTATGCACTTTCTGAGAAAACAAAAAGTGATAACATTTTTGATTTTAATGCTGTGTTTTAATTATAGAGTTATAATTAATTTTATTTTATTAAAATAAACTGTTACCATATCTTTGACGCATTTGTTGTTGTCGCATTTGTTGTTGTCGAATTTGTTGTTGTCTCATTTGGTATTGACGAATTTGTTGCGGTTGCGGTTGTGGATGCGGTTGCGGTTGTGGATGCGGTTGCTGATGTGCAATAGGACTAGGTGCCGTAACAGGACGGTGTACTTGTTGTTGCTGAATTATTTGATGATTTATGTAATTTTTATTGTGATTATTTTTTCTTTCCCAGTCTGTTTTTATATCTTGCTTGTCTAATTTAATTTTATTTTCATTTGCAATATTCTGTTCTTCAAAATGTAAAGTTCTAGGATCAGTATTTGTTTCAAAGTGATATACATTTATATACTCATCTTTAAAATCATAATTTACATTACGAATTGTAATTAATCCATCTATAGATGTCATATTAACTACTGTTGCTACTTCTTTTCTACATATTAATCTTTTAACACCATCACATAGTTGTATTATATTTTTATCAAGAATTTTAAAAAAACATGAACGATCGACAATTAACCCCGCATACTCCACTCGTTTTTGCATATAATTATCCTCGCCACCCCAAGCCCAGAAATTAGGGAATCCATTTGTTTTTTCAAAATCACCACCCTTTATCGAAAAAATACCACCAAGTGCAAATGTAAATCCATAAAAATGTTTCACAATACCATGGGTGGTTTCATAATTTATTATATTTTTTGTATATGGTACAGTATCAATATCATTAAATATAAATGTAATATTTTTATAATCATTTGGGTACTTATATTTAAATGCCAAAAATCCAATATTTTTCATTCCTCCTCTATTAAACGGTAGTGTATTTTTTTGCTCAACAAAATATATTTCATAATCTGTTTTTGGAATATCTTCTAAAATATGTTTCATGTATAATGTAAAAAATATTTTGTGTTCCTTCCTATCACGATATGGGATTATAAACACCATTTTAGGAATTACTTTTTCAACTATTTCATCATTCTTAGTACAAGTGTCAACACTTGAATCTACATTAGTATCAATCTCGGTCATAGTAAAATTATAGATATAATATTTATAATTTTATATTTTTAATTTTTTGGCGAATATTTGTCTAAAATTACACGTGGGATTAATTGTTCTTTAATACATTCCAATTTTTTATAGCATTTATTAATTGTAACTTCACTTGTTTCACTTATTTTATTCACATCTTTTTTCGAAATATTAAGACTACATATCTGTGAGACAAAATATATAATTCCAGCCGCAATCGAATGTGGAGTATTTTCGGGAATAAGATTATTTTTTTCGATACGTAATGCAATAAATTGGCATAGTTTTGTAAGTTCACTATTTACATGTAGTCGTGTACAATATCGTTCAATAAATGCTTCCGGTCGCGTTTTGCAGAAACTAGTCTTCTCAGAATTATGCATATCATTTTCAATCTCATTAATAATGCACACTGCATTTTTACAGCCCTTTGTTGCACTTGTATTATCTAAATTAAATATTGTAGCAATTTCTTTTGCTGTTCTTGGGCAGTCATGAATTCTAAAAGCAACATATACAGATGCTGCAATAATTCCATCACGATTTGATCCTCGGAATGTTTGATGTTCGGATATTTTCTTGTGACACCTCAATGCTTCATCTATTATAATTTTAGGAATACCGGCATTATTTGCAATAATCGTAATATGTTGAAATTCATTATATTGTGTTTTTTCTTTATGAGGCGATGATTGCCATTCTGTATATCGCCGTATTTTTCGCATCTCATATGACGATATACCATCGCATAATATTTTACAACCAAACGATGATTCAACTAATAAGGGATTCACTGGTAGACCACATCTTGTTGGATCGTTTGTTTGATTATCGTCCACACCGTAATATCTCCATTCTGCCGACTGGTCAACAACATCCATGTATATAATACTACATTTAGGGTTTGTACAAACTAGAAATCCTTCGTCGGACAATGAAACTGCAGAGTTACATGTATCGCAATTTTCGCGTTGGCCTGCACTTCTATAAATACATTCTATATTGTCTTTATTAAAACCATCCATACCATTTTGTATTTTTTTTTCGGAATCGATTTGAAATGATTCTGTGATTTTTTCCCACAAATTTATTTTATTACTATTAGTATTTATTTTATTTTTATATGTTTTATGTGTTATTGGTATAAGTAGTCGCGATGATGAAGTTTCAGGCATTCGTTGTCTTAAACTATATTACATATTTTTTAATTCAATTTTATTCACATTATAATTATTACAGTTAATTCTAAAATCAAAATATAAGTAAAAATATAAGTAAAAATAAAAATAAAATTAAAAATTGTCAATAATATATAAAGTATTAATATACTAAATGGGGAATACTTCAAGTACAGGATTAAATATTAAAGAAAATGATTTATCATTAAAACAGTTAAATGAATCAAATACAGAATTTCTTACTAAATTAAATGAAATTGCTACAAATTATATTCTTGGTCAAAATTTTCAAGACATGATTCGCTTAACTAATTCTAAATATTGCGACGATTTAGTAATTATAACTTCTAAAATATTGAAAAAGTCTTACAGTGCCGAGCAAATACAATATGCATATAAAAAAATGTTTAATAATAGCGATGAAGCATTTATTGAAGGTGAATTACAAAGAAATACAAAAAGTCCAATGTTTTTGAAACGCCAAGATATAGAATTAGGAGATCTAGTAGACAAAGAACAAAAAAAGAAAATGTGTATAGATATTGCTAAATATTATGTTAAAATTGCACATTTATTTGCCGCGATTATAACAACATTAAATCCAGTATTTTCGTGGAGAACATCTGCATCATCATCTCGTGCAATTTTAAAGCCTTTTGTATCTGAGAAAAATACAGATCAAAGTTCGGATCAAAATTTGAATATAGATTTAAACACGGATCTAGGTAAAGATATAAGTGAAACTACCAGCGAAACAAACAGTGATATAATAAATGATATGACAGATCTTGGTATAACTCCTAAAGTTATAGATAAAAATGATTCAGTAGTTACAAGTAATCCTGTTACCAAGTCTATAGAATCAGTAGAATCTGTAAAACCTGTAGAACACATAGAACACGGTGAAGAATTTTATAGTTTATCTGAACCAAAAGATGAAGATATTACTATATCAGAACCAAATAGTGTAATGAAAGATATTGATGGAGGCGAAGGTGACAATACCGATGACATAAATGAAGAGATAGGATATGCTACATTAGAAAACAAGCAATATATTCCGAGTATGGTAAAAGAAGTAAAAGTAGAGAATTTAAATTTTTGTAATTCGCGTATTGCTGATTTGATAGATATGGATGAAATTGTAGATTTAGTTGATGGTAAGAATTTAATTCCAGGTCAAACAATTGATTCCACAATTAAGATAAAAACAAAGTTATGCTCTTCTAATTTGAACAATAACAATGAAGGATATTCCCGTACTAAAACAGTATATGATCTTCCAGGGTTTGCAGAACTTAGTCGGTTATATTATGATAAATATAATGTGAGCAAAGGCAGATTTGATAGAATGTCTAGTGAAAGCGAGAATGAAAAGAAGCGAAATGTTGCATTATTGTATACTCTATTTACAGGAAATAGAAATCCTCCTAAAGATATTCGAAGTTTTAAGGACATCCCATTGCATTCATTTAATGACACCATTGAATGCGATAACCCAGATTCACTTTTTAATAAAACATATATTGGTACAACAAAAGATAAATTATTTGTAGAGTATGTAGAACAAATAAAAAAAATGATATTTGAATCTAATATGATTAGAAATTCATTATTAGAAATCATAGATCGTGTATTTATAGTAAATCCATCATCTGCATCCGCTCCTTCATCTCCGGTATTAGAATCGCCAAATAAGGATGAATCGGTTAAAACTAAATTTATAATTGATCCCAATTTAACGTATGATGATTTGGATACTTTGATTGTAGACGCAAGAAGAATTATATTAAATTTATATATAACGTGCGAGAAGGATTTTATTAAAGCGCTAAAAATATTACAAGCAATTATTGAGGGGCAAATTCTGGAGACCAGTCAGCGACAAGTGAAAGAATTAGAGCGAGAAATTGAGAACGCTTACTAACATAATATTGTTAAAATATCTCTAAATAAGTTTAACCTTTTATTATATCGTAGATCGTTTGAATTCATGCAATATAAATGTATCATATTGCATAAATTTATAATTTTTAATATTTTCTAGATCACCACACCATTTAATGGCGGCGGCGTCTAGAGTGAGACTTGCGGTGACGACGTCTGCGACCACCGTTTTGACCTTGGCCTTGGCCAACACCAACTCCGACTCCAAAACCCTGAGTCTGCTCCTGCATTTGCTTAAGAGTATGCTGCAACTTCTGAGTCTGAGTCTTAGCTCTTCTAGTAGCCTGCTTCAAAGCGGAAGCCTTTCTTGCTGTGCGTTTAAGAGTCGCGCGAACACCCTTGGACATACCGCGCTTAACTGAACGTGAACGTCTTGCCATTTTATATATATATAACATATAAAAAAAATTTTTTTTATAGATAATAATATTATATCTTTGTTATTAATTTCCTAAATATATAGATAATAAATATATCAAAAATATTTTTATAATTATAAAAATAATTATAAAAATAATTATAAAAATATTTATATAACTAATTATACAACTAATTATAAAAATGATTATTATTTATTATTGTTATTTCATACAATATTTCTAAATATATCAATTTTTATTATTCGACCATATTGTATCATTATCCCAATACATACGATCTCCCTTTTTTACGTTATATAATCGCTTAAATATCATAGAACGCGACAATGGGCAATTTGTTCTATATTTCACTAAAGGATGAGGATTTGTCTTAATATTAAAATGTACTGACTGTTTATATATAGCTTCTCTCCATTGATATGCAATGTATATAAAAAACTCCCTAAATGATGTTTCTTTTACCTTTTCTATTGCATCTGTCTCATTCAAATAATTATTCAAATAATTTATGCATATTTCTAACCCTGATATATCCGCCATACTTTCTCCAACCATTGTACTTGCGTCCATATCTATACCATCCCATGATGCAAATAGTTGATACTGCTTAATAACATCTTTTACTTTATTATTAAATATCTTTTCGTCCTCAGGTTTCCACCAATTTCTCATATTCCCTTTATGATCAAATAAACGCCCAGTATTGTCTAAACAATGTGAAAATTCGTGCCCAAATGTATATCCAATATGTGCTAAATTGTACTCAAAACCCTTCGAATTTAATTTAATAAATGGTTCTTGTAATGTAGCTGCTGGAACATATATATTATTTCTAACAGGATTATAAAATGCATTCACTATATATGGCTGCGTTCCGCTCAGCGATAACCCACCATTCACTGTAAAGTCTAACGTAGGAACATCCGAAAAATGTTTGCCTTCATTTTTTATATAGTATTCTCTCATTGCTTGTGATTGTGTATACATTATACCATATGCATCATCTTTTGGATAGTCTACGTCAAAGTCTTCTATCATAAACTTCGGATATACTGTTTCTATCGAAATTGACTCTAATTTCCTTAATGCTTCTGCCTTCGTCTCGGGTTGTAGCCAAGTATTTTCATTTATTATTCTTATAAATACTTTTCGCAACTCATCGCCCATTGTCCTAGTTATATATATCGACTCCGCATTCACGTACTTTTCTACATATAACCTCGATATCAATGTATTAAAACAATACGACAATGCAAATATAGAAAATAAAGACTCAGGAATTATACCTTGTTGCCCCTTTGCATATTTTTTAAAAAATTCAAAACGTAATTTGTGTAGAGTTTTCTCATATAAACATAACTGTCTTAAATACATATAGTACCAATATGTTTTCCATTTTGGTGTCTTCCATTCGCAGTTTAACTTGGATATAATACATTTTATATAACTTTTATTGCCAGTGATATATGATTCTGGTACATTTGTATATCCAAGTCCTTTTGCAAATTTAACCCAGTCAAACTTATATAAATTCATACTATCTTTTTTTGTAACAACATTGTAAAAATCAGGCGAATCATCATTGGAAAAACAATCCATTGCTTTTAGTATATCTATTTCGCATTCTATCACATCTCTCGGATTTAACCCATGACCTTTACCCAACATCGTATCATATAATGACTCCACAAACTCGCAAAATTTACTTGCAAATTCTTCTCTAAATTTATTTGTATATTTATCACTTTCATTACCTGTAATATATAAATCATAATCATAAAATGATAGACTCGGTGACTGAATATGACTTTTTATATGCACTGCATCCTTTTCATCATGATATACTGACCACGAAATAGGACACCCCCATGATATTATTTCACACCTATTTATATGTGATAAATATCCTATTAAATCATCATTATTTACATATGATTCATAATTTTTAATCATATCATTTATATGAGGTTTTAACTTATTCATAGTAAGATTTGAGTGGTTCATAGATTTAAGAATATTCGCAACTTTTTTTGCTGTTTTATTGGTATTATTTTGACTATATTCTTTTGCTAATTGAACAACACGATAATTCACTGTATTTTGTACAAATCTAAAACTGTCCAACTTTATAAAATAATATTTTTCATAATTTAGCACAATGTCTTGTTGTTTCATCCATGTATAATTCACATAACTATAAAAATCTTTTCTTGGATCTAATTTATTCTTTTTTTCTATTTTTTCAGTCTCATCAAGTATTTTTACTACACTCTTCTCCGTATTTATACTTTCCTTATTTGTCTCAATATTTTTTAATGGCAATAGGAGATCTTTTGAATCTATTTTTGAAGTTTCAATATATGGCATTTTAATATATTTAAAATTATCACTACCTTTTGTATTTTCGTATATGTTATATTTATCGTCTTTTATAATATATTTTTTTTTGGTTTTTTTACCTGCTCGTTTATACGACTTAGTAGACTGTTTGTTAAGTCTATTTTTTTTTATATTATTTTTTTTTGTCATTGTTCTAAAATCATATATTATAATTATAATAAAAATTTATATAAATATTATTTTTTAAATATTTCGCAATAATTGATTATATTTTATACTTAATAAATCATATTTACGCTTTATTTTAAGTAACTTATAGATATATTTATTACCATTACGGTGTTTATTATTGTTAGTATCATCTAAAATATATTTGTAAAATGCATAAAGATAAAATATTAGTATATATTATAATGGTCAGTTTCATGAAGTCCTTCCTGTTGATTGCAAGTTTATCATTTGCATCAGCTATTATGTTAGTGCCGCATAATGGGAATGAAACGCGGTCTGGTGTCTTTGATGCCATACTTCCCGTAAATAATAGTGATAATGGTGATATTGGTCATAATATTGTTTCGACGGTACATCATACTAACGATCTAAATACCAAACATCGTCCACATTTAGCAATTGTTGAAAATAGAAAACTACTTCAAAATAGTGACGAACCAGATAACGATTCTATTGAAGAAGATAATGAACACGAAGATTCATATGATAATTCTCACGATCATGGTTATGATCCTCGGGATTCAGCCGATGATTTAGAGGGGGATTCAGATGATGATTTAGATGA
>B570J29032_109958015_pt1 | contig 11301 bp, 14 predicted proteins | sample LakMenEpi16Nov12_FD_29032 | JGI IMG/M metagenome (IMG submission 29032)
TTTTGACCCAGGACCAAAAGGATGCTATTGTAAAGCATGTAGAAACATTTAAAATTTAATAAATATCCTTGTATGGAGATATTATGAGCCAAATTGACGAGGATATTTTTCAAGGTTTAGGCGTAGAAGTAAAGCTAAAGTCGGAACAAGACTTTTTAAAGGTAAAGGAAACACTAACTAGGTTAGGCGTTTCTTCCAAGCAAGAAAAGAAGCTTTATCAATCATGTCATATTCTGCACAAGAGAGGAAGATACGCAATCATGCACTTCAAGGAGATGTTTGTTCTTGATGGCTTGAAGAGCGATATGGATGAGAATGATCTTGGCAGACGAAATGTAATAGTGAAACTTCTTACCGAATGGGGATTAATTCAGCCCACAAACCCAGATAAATACAAAGAACCACAGTTAGGGATTAATCAAATTAAGATTCTTCCCCATTCGGAAAAGAAGGATTGGACTTTAATTCAAAAATATCATATCGGTAAAAAATAATGTATATTTGTAATGAAGATTATATGCCCCTCGACATAAAAGATGTCGTTTACAAGTTTTTAAATAAGAGAAATGTTACCAAGCCAGTAGAGGTTTACTGGGGTAGAGGTATAGATGAAGCCGTATTTCTCTATAGCAAAGATAAGACTAAAACAACTTTAGCCTTCATAGATGATCCTGTGATGACTGAATTTGCATTACAGAATCTTGCCGAAGTAGAATCTCGCTTTGATTATATCTTGACTAATTCTCAAGAACTTTTAGAATACTCTAACAAATTTATTAATTATGAAAATAGATCTTCGTGAAATACCAGTATATTGGATTAATCTAGACACAGCAACTAAAAACGCAGAACGAATGACTAAGATGTTTGAGAAGCTAGGCTTCAAGAACACTATTAGAAAGTCTGCTAGAGTTATTCCATCTCCACCGGAAACTATACCAGCAAATAAGCACTATGTTGGTTGTGCTCAATCACACATTGATATATTTGAACTTTCAGATCTAAAAACGCCATTTTTAATTCTTGAAGATGATGCTGAAGTCATTGAAGAAAACTTTAATCCTATATTAGAAGTTCCAGACGAAACAGATGCATTATATCTTGGAGTTAGTATAGGCAATAGAGGATATACTTGTATCCAATACAATACAGAGTATAAAAGGATTGCTGGAATTTTGGCAACACATTCAATTCTATACACAAGCGAAAGATATAGAAAAGAAGCAATAATTATGTCAAAAGATTTGGTTTATAATCGACATACTCCATTTGATGTCGGTTGTGCCTTTCTTCAAAGATATTTTCAGGTATTAACTCCAAATAAACCAGTTTTTTATCAGGCAGATGCCGCTGATAGTGCAAATAAATGGGAGTATCTTACAAAGTGTGAATTGGAAATTAGATCATGATCACATTTAAAAAATTGGGAAAATATGGTTGGTTGGGAAATCAAATGTTTCAATTTGCATTTTTATACCATATTGGAAAGAAAAAAAATATACAAATAGGTTTTGATTTTAAATATAATTCTTTATTGTCTAAAATGTTTAAATTACCAGCCGAGAATTCTGATGATATTAAACAAAATACATTATTTTTACAAACAGATAATTCTGAAACGATAGATGCATCATTAATAAATGATGGTACAGATATTTTGGGATATTTTCAAAATGCAGATTACATTAAAGAAAATGAATATGATTTACGAAATATATTTACTTTTGACAAAGAAAAACATAATACTTGTATAAATTTTATTAAAAAACTAAAAGAAGAAAAAAATAAAGAATTAGTAGCAATACATGTTCGCAGAGGAGATTATTTACATCCTATAGCAAAACATATTCATTATGTTTGTGATGAAAATTATTTTCAAAGAGCAGTCAATTTTTTTGGACCAAATTATTTTTATATAATTTTTACAGATGATAAATTATGGTGTTCGCATGTATTTAAACAAATACCAAACATCATAATGAATAACGATCCAGAAATAGATTTTATTCTTATGTCTTTATGTGATCATAATATAATTTCTAACAGTTCTTATTCTTGGTGGGCATCTTGGATAAATGAAAATTTAGACAAAAAGATAGTAGCTCCAAATAAATGGTATAATATACCTCCTTTTAAAAATTGGGAAAAGATCTATAGAAATGATATGCTTTTAATATGAAAAAGATTTATATAAACAAATATAATGGTATGGAGCCAGCATGGGCATCTTTTAATTTTTCAGTTAAAGATTATAAAATTACAAATAATTTAGAAGAATCTGATTATATTTTTTACATAGATTCTGAAAAAATTATAGAAACAGACAAACCAAAATTACTATATTTAATTGAATGTCCAGAAATTTTAAATTTAATATATTCTAAAAATTTTTTGAATATTATTCAAAAAACAAATGCAGATATGATTTTTACTTATTGTAAAGATTATACGGATAATAAAAAAATATTTTACAATACACCTCCATTTTCAGCATGGGTAATTCCTAAATTATCACAAAAAACAAAATTATTATCAACAATTTGTTCTAGAAAAAAAGTTACAAGTGGTCATATATTAAGACACATCTATATACAAGAATTACAAAAATTAAATTATAATATATCGTTGTATGGTTCTCAATTTAATTATATTGAATCAAAAAATGAAGGTTTAGATGATTATTGCTTTTCTCTTGTAATAGAAAATTCAAAGGTCAATGGTTATTTTACAGAAAAAATATTAGATTGTTTTTTAACTGGAACTGTTCCAATATATTGGGGAGATCCTTCAATTGGAGAAATATTTGATATTAATGGAATAATTGTTTTAAATTCATTAAATGATATTTTAAATGTAAATTTTAAATTATATGAAAAAATGCTACCGCATATTTTAAAAAACTATGAGATAGCTAATAGTTTTGTTAAACCAACTTCTGAAAAATATTTTTTAGATGGAATTTTTAAATATGAAGAAAGAAAAAAAATATTATGAATTTAACATGTATAATACCATTTAAATTTGATAGTGAAGACAGGCTTTATAATATAAAAACTATAATTAAATTTTTAAATGGTTATTCGCATAAACCAAAAATTTTAATAGTAGAACAAGGTAATTATTTACCAAAAATTGATGGAGAATATGAGCATTTATCAATAAATTTTAATGCTGATTATTTTCATAAATCCAAATTAATAAATTTTGGTATTAAAAATATTGATACAGAATATTTTGCAATTTATGATTCTGATGTTTTAGTTACAGAAAAACAATTTATTTCTTCTTTTGAAATGTTGGAAAATGGAAAATATTATTATTCTAAACCATTTAAATTTGAATTAGTAAATATACCAAAATCTAACCACAGTTCAATACCTACATTTAGAGAAAAACTTTTAGAAAATAACAAAATAAATTTAGATTATTTAAAAAATAATTTATCATTGATAGAAGGAGAATCGTTAGTATCTCCAAATCCTCCTGGTGGAATATTGATGGCAAATAAACAACATATGTTAGATAATGTTGGATTAATGAGCGAGTATTTTAAAGGATATGGTCCAGAGGACGCAGAAATTATTTTTAGAATAAAATCAAATTTATTTGAAATATATGAAGAGCCTGGTTTACTTTTTCATTTAGATCATTCTAGAACAAAAGATAGTTGTTGTCCAACTTTAGCATCTAAATATAATAGTGTTGTTAATCCACATTATCAAAATAATATTGGTTATTTTAATATGATTAAAATGTTTGATAAGGAAAAATTAGCTGATTATTTGAAATTTATGAGAGAATTAAAATGAATTTAAAATATGGTTTTGTGTGCTGCGGCTACAATTGTTTAAATTGGGTAGATAGATCTTTAGCATCTATGTTACTTCAAACTTACAATAACTTTAAAATTATTTGTATAGATGCACAAAGTACAGATGGAACTTATGAAAAATTAAAAAATTATGAAGAAAAATATACAGATAAAATTCAAGTAATAAGAAACAATAAAAGACAATTTCAGACAGAAAATACTTTATTGGGCGTAAAAGAAGCAAAAGATTGTGATATAATAATAACAGTTGATCTTGATGATTGGCTTTCAACTAATACTGTTTTAGAAATATTAAATAATTATTATCTAAACAATAACATATGGATGACATATGGGACCTATTGTCATTATCCTTATCAAGATGTCAGTCACCATTATCATGATTTTCCATACGATGTTAAGTTAAATGGTACATTTAAGAAATATCCAAAATGGTTAGCATCTCATTTAAGAACATTTAAAAGAGATTTATTCCTCAAAATAAATGAAGTTGATTTAAAAGATGAAAATGGAAATTATTTTGATATGGCTGGAGACAATGCATTCATGTTTCCTATGCTAGAGATGGCCAGAGAAAGAACGATGCATTTAAAAGAAATATTATATGTCTATAACAGAACAAATCCAATAAGTGAAGATAGAGTAAATGTTGCTAGACAAGAAGCTACTGCAAATTATATAAGGCAAAAATCAATAAACGATAGATTAGATACTTTATGAAAACATTTATAGATAAAATTGTAGTAACTGGCGGTAGCGGTTTATTAGGAAAATCTTTACGGGATAAAAATAATAATTTTATTTATCTATCATCCAATGATGTAGATCTAACGGATAATGTTCATACAAAAAAAATTTTAGATTCGTATTCACCATCTGTAATAGTCCATCTTGCTGGTAAAGTAGGAGGAATTAAAGATAATATAGAAAATCCTTATGACTTTATATTAATTAATAATTTATTAAATACAAATGTAATAAATTATTGTGCTAAAAATAAAGTTAAATTAATTTTTGCGTCTAGCACATGCATTTATCCAAAATCATCAAACAATTATCCACTTACAGAAGAATTTGTTGATAGTGGAGAACCAGAACCAACAAATAATTCTTATGCTTATTCTAAAAGATTTGCTGGATATATGATGCGAGCAGCAAAAAAACAATATAACTTAGATTATTGTACTCTTTATTTGTGTAATCTTTATGGAGAGCATGATAATTTTAAGAATGATATTAAAAGTCATTTAGTAACTTCCTTAATAAAAAAAATGCATTATGCAAAGCTTAATAAAGATAAAAAAATAACTTTGCTTGGGACTGGTAGTCCTCTTAGACAATTTATGTATGCTGGAGATGCCGCAAATATTATAGAAAATATAATTGATAATAATATTTCTGGAGAGTATAATGTAGCAACAAATGAAAATTTGTCCGTAAAAGATATTTCTTCAATTATTAAAGATATTATTTCTTATGAAGGAATAATAGAATTTAATGGATTAGAATCTTTAAACGGTGTTTATAGAAAAGATGTATCGACAAAAAAACTAATAGATATAATTGGATATTACAAATTTATGTCTCTAAAAGATGGTATAGAAAAAACCTACAAAATTGTAATGGAGAATTTATAATGTGGAAATTAATGCACGATGATGCGATATCTGAAAATGATAGGAAAAATTTAGCAGATTATGTAATAAATGTATCTAAATTAACTGCTGGGGAAAAAGTAAAAGAATTTGAAAAAAAGTGGTCTGAATGGCTTGGTGTCAAGCATAGTGTATTTGTTAATTCTGGATCTTCTGCCAATTTAATATTGGTTCAGGCAGCTTTGGATTTATATGGATCAAAAAATTGGGCAGCACAAAGCTGTACTTGGTCAACTAATATAACTCCAATAATGCAATTATCAAAAAATTGTGGGTTGTATTTGACAGATACAAATTTACAAGATTTAGGTCCAAATTTAGATGATCTTGAAATTTATATAAAAAGTTATGGCGTAAAATATATTTTTCTTACGCATGTTTTAGGATTTCCAGCTATAAGCGAAAGATTGCTTTCTATATGTGAAGATAATGGTGTAATGTTATTTGAAGATTGTTGCGAATCACATGGTTCTGAATGGAATGGTAAAAAAGTAGGAACTTTTGGTAAAGCATCAACTTTTTCTTTTTATTATGGTCATCACATGACAACAATTGAAGGCGGAATGGTATGCACTAATGATGATGAATTTTATGAAAGATTACTACTTTTACGATCTCATGGAATGTTGAGAGAATTATCACCAGAAAGGCAAGAAAAATTACTAGTTGATGGTGTTGATAGAAGATTTACTTTTCTATGTCCTGGATATAATGTAAGAAATACCGATTTACACGCATCTCTAGGAATTTCTCAAATGGGAAGATTAGAAAATTCTATTAAAATAAGAAATAATAATCTAAAAACATTTTTAGATAATATTGATTCAACAAAATACTATTCTAATTTTAATAGAGAAGGTGTTAGTCTTTATGCATTTCCAATAATATGTTTAACCTCAGATTCAACAAAAGTTTCTGAAATTCTTACACAAAATGGCATAGAAAATAGACCGTTAATAGCTGGAAATCTGCTAAGACATCCTCTTTGCACCAAAGCAAATAGCTTTATATTTCCTATTCACCAGGATTGTAAAACATCAGAATTTATTCATAATAAGTCTTATTATGTTGGAAATAATGAATTTGTATCAACGGAAGATGTTTTGCGTCTTTGTAATATTTTAAATAGTATATAAAAATAAAGTAATGATATGAAAAGTAGAATAAGCTTTTATTTATCGCATGATGCGTCTATAGCAATAGAACTTCCAAATAATCAATATAGAATATATGAACTAGAAAGATTTACGAATGAAAGATATTTTCTTGCATTCGCAAATCCAAACTTAGAACATTATTTAAAAGAAATTAAAGATATTATAGAAAAAGAATATCCTGGTATATTTTTTACTGAAGGCTTGATAGTAAAACATACAACTGAATCATTAGAAAATATTAAAAGTTTATTAAGTAAAATTTTTTCTATAAACGAATTTAGATTTGTAGGTCATCATATTAGCCACGCAGCATGTGCTTTTTACACATCAAAATTTGATGAATCTATAATAGTGTCTTTTGATGGAGGTGGAATAGAATTAGATAATAGCGTAGAATATTTTAATATTTTTTATGCAAATAAAATTAATAATGATTTTACAAAAATTTATTCCTCAAATATAGATTTAGCTAATGCATATACATTTATGGCATTACCAATAAAAGAAATCAAGAAAGGAAATTATTTATCATATGCAGGAAAACTAATGGGTCTTTGTGCGTATGGAAAAATTGTCCCGGAATGGATTCATCATATAGAATCTTATTATCTAAATACAATCAATAATGGAAAGGAAGCAGAACGATTAAAGTTGCTGGGCGAGAAAATAGGACTACCTAATCTACATGTTTTAGATTCTATCGAAGAGAAAATTGCATATGATTTAGCAGCAACAAATCAATATGTTTTTGAAAAATTAAGTTTTTCTTTAATTTTACCTATTGTAAAAAGATATAATTTACCAGTGTGTTTAAGCGGTGGATGTGCATTAAATGTTCTTTTCAACGAATCATTGAGAAGATTAATAAACAATAATATTTTTATTCCGCCTAATCCCAACGATTGTGGACTAGCTTTTGGCGCATTAGTTTATACAAATCCACCATCAGCTGAAGTTGATATAAAATATTCTGGTTTTGATTTTATAGATAAATCTAAATTAGAATATTACAAAAAAACTTACAAAAATAAAAAAACAAATGCTAAACAAATAGCAAAATTGATTGTTGAAGGAAAAATTATTGGTGTTGCTAGAGGTTTATCTGAATGTGGACCGAGAGCACTTGGAAATAGAAGCATTATATGCGATCCTTCTATTTCAAATATGAAAGAAAAATTAAACGCCAAAGTAAAATTTAGAGAATGGTTTAGACCATTTGCTCCAATGGTAAGACTTCAAGATTTAAATAAATATTTTGATACTGATGGATCCTGCGAATATATGGGATTTGCTCCATTCATAAGAAAAGAATGGAAAGAAAAAATTCCATCAGCAGTACATGAAGATTCAACTACAAGAGTACAGTCTATAACAAAAGAATCTAATGAATTTATGTTTTCTATATTGGATGAAATGGAAAAACTTGGACATATTCCTATAATTTTAAATACATCGTTTAATATAAAGGGAAAACCAATTTTAACAAGATTTGAAGATGCAATAAATGTGTTGACCGAAACTGAAATTGATTATGTAGTTTTGGACGATTATATTTTCGAATAAAATTATTTATATTTTTATTTAAGAAGAAAAAAATAAAATGAAATATTTAGTAACTGGTGGCTGTGGATTTATTGGATCGAATCTAGTTGATCGTCTTATAGAAGATGGTCATGAAGTAAATGTCATTGACAATCTCTCGTCAGACGCACATAATGAATTTTACTTCAATAAAAAAGCAAGATATAATCATCACTGTGTAACTGATTATGTCATGACGAGTGACATGTATAATCATGTTGATGTAGTATTTCATCTGGCAGCAGAGGCGAGAATACAGAATTGTATAGAAGATCCTCTTAAGGCAATAGAAGTCAATGTTCTTGGAACAGGAACGGTTCTTCAGCTAGCACGAAAATACCAAGTCAAAAAAGTACTTCTTTCATCGACTTCCGCAATTTATGGTAATAGTGGAAAGAGTAATGAAGCAGCCATACCAGATTGCCTAAATGCATATTCTGTAACCAAACAAAATGCAGAAGAATTATGCAAATTGTATTCTAAAATGTATGGATTAGAAACACACATTTTTAGATATTTTAATGTCTTTGGAGAAAGGCAACCAGTGAAGGGCCAATATGCGCCTGTAATTGGCATCTTCGGAAGACAGAAGGTAGCTGGAGAACCACTTACAATTGTTGGTGATGGAGAACAAAGAAGAGATTTTGTTCATGTTTCTGATGTTGTTGAAGCAAACATTCTTTTGGCCAATCATGATTATGGTGATACTAGATTACTAACCAGAACATTGAATGTTGGTACGGGAAAGAATTATTCAGTAAACGAAATAGCAAAAATGATTGGTGGTCCAACCAAGTATTTGCCCCCAAGAGAGGGAGAAGCTAAATCAACTTTAGCAAATATAGAACAAATAAGTCATCTAGGATGGAAGCCAAAGATAGATGTTGAAACTTGGATTAAGAATAACACTTGATTTTATCATCCCCAAAAAGTAGAATAGATATAATATGAAGCCTACAATTACACTATGCATGATCGTGAAGAATGAAACACATGTCATTCTTCGTTGCCTTGAATCAATCTACAAGTACATAGACCGTTACGATATCACTGATACTGGTTCTACTGATGGAACTCAGGATATGATTCGTAAGTTCTTTGCTGAGAAGGGTATTCCAGGAGAAATTTACCAGTCTGATTGGAAGGGGTTCGGTGATCACGCAGGCAAGATAGGATCTCGTACAGAGGCATTCCAGAACGCCAAGGGCAAGTCAGACTATGCTTGGGTAATCGACGCTGATGATACGGTAGAAGGCGAATTTGTAATGCCTGAAAGAACAGATGTCGATGCCTATACTCTACAATTCAGTAGAGGAGAATTCACATGGTGGAGAACCCAAATTTTCAAAAATAACCGTGATTGGAAGTATATTGGCGTTCTACACGAATACCCAGATTCAGAGCCAAAACCATACAAAATAGAAAAGCTTTCTGGAAAATACTCAATTGTTGCCAGAACAGAAGGTGCTAGAAACATTGGAATCGATCCAATACAAAAATATTCAAGAGATGCTGAAAATTTAGAAAAAGCTCTTGCAGATGATCCTGAAAATATAAGATATCAATTCTATCTTGCTCAAAGTTATTTTGATTCTCATCAGTGGGATAAAGCTTTGGTAGCATATCAAAAAAGAGCAGAAATGGGAGGATGGGAAGAAGAAGTTTTCTTTGCTCTTTATAGAGTAGCTATATGCAAGACATTCTTACAACATTCTTGGCCAGAAATTTATGATGCGTTCATGAGATCATACGAATCAAGACCAACGAGAGCGGAACCATTATATCAGTTGGCTAGATTGCATAGAATGCATGATAGACCAAAAGCAGCATACAACTATGCTCGTCTTGCTATGGAAATACCAAGACCGCATGAAGATACTCTTTTCATTGAAGAAATACCATATTCTTGGGGTATATTAGATGAGCTTGGTGCTGTAGCACATAGTGTTGGAAAATTTCACTTAGGAATGCAAGTATGTCATAAGCTTTTATGCGAAAAGAAATTTCCTCCAGAACACGAAGCCAGAATCAAAAATAATTTTGAATCATATAAAAATATTGTTGCTCAAATACAACAACAAAGAGGCGTTACGGAAATGATGGAGAAGCAAAAACAAAAGGAGTTAAAGAAGATAAATAAGAAGAAGAAGCATAAGGTTTAAAAATGACTCCACAAATAGATCTTTCGGCAATAAAAGGTAATAATTTCAACTTTCTTTTGAGTTATTACGATGAAAACGACGCTGCAATTTCAGCAACATTCGAAAGAATAGAGTTTAAAGTATTCAGAAGTTTGCCAATAAGTGACAATCTTCTGATGTACGCTGGTTTAACTGGAGTAACTTATTATGTTTCTGGTTTATCTGGACTATCGTTTGATGTTTCTAAACGCTTCATAGCACCTAATAAAAACGAAAATGATACCTCTTCTACTGGTTCAATTTTTTTCAAGTTTGAGTCTGATGTAATGGGACAACTTCCAGCCGGAAGACATTTCTATAATATAGAAGTATTTAAAGGAACTACATTTAGCGACATGTTAAGCAAGGGCAGATTCGAACTTCAAAACGAAGATGGTGGATTGTTATGAAGATAGTCATAAAAACTTTTAAAAAGACTTTTACATATCAAAATAGCACTCATGTTGCTACTGGTATTGTAAGAAAAGTAAAAATCAAAAAAGAATCAACTATTGAGCAATACTATAGATAATGAATTTCTCTCTAGGAAACAAAATAGTTCTAAAGAGAACCATCGCAAATCTCAAAAGAGATACAATCTTCGAATGCGTTGGGGCGCAATGGTATTCTAAAAGTTATCAATTAGGTTCAGGCAAAACATCATTATTCTTAAAAGATTCTGATGGAGAAATTATTTGCATAAAGCACGAAAATAATTTAAATGAATATTTTTCTGCTATTCCTGAACCAAGTAAACCAGTAAAAACAATATCTTCTCCCCAGAAGATTAAAACTCAAATAATCGAACAAATAGGTCTTCCAGGAACTCCCGGAACAGCAGGCCCACCCGGTATTCAAGGCCCACAGGGACCAAGAGGCCGACAGGGTATCATGGG
>B570J29032_109958014_pt1 | contig 11297 bp, 19 predicted proteins | sample LakMenEpi16Nov12_FD_29032 | JGI IMG/M metagenome (IMG submission 29032)
GTTTCTTAAAAAAGAGATTCGTCTAGAAACATTTATTTGTATCGATATTCTAATCAAGATCTCAGATAAGATGAATGCTGAGACAAAACCACGTGATCCTGTTTGGGATGAAACTAATACTCTTATGATCTATTACTTTCCATTCATACAACAATTCATTCCACAAAGAGATCTTTTGAAGAAGATCTTCTTAGAAGTTTTCAGTTGATAAATTATAGCACATAAGTTATTATAGTAATGGAGGTGCTTATGGATGATGAGTTGATTGTTCTTGAACCAGAAGATGGTGATGAGAAAGAATCTGTATCCGACGAAGATTTTGATAGCGTCTTTGATATAGAAGACTTTGATGAAGAGACACTCGAAGTATTAATTGGTGAAGTTCAAAGTTCTATCGATTTTCTAGAAGATATTATGTACAATATGTACTATTCCTATAATAGATTAAAAGAAGAAACGACGGAACGTATAAATACATTAGAAATTGAGAATGAGAATTATTGTGAAGAGCTTAAAAAACTCTATCAAGAATTAGCAAATAATAAGCAAGAATAGCAAATTAGCAAAAAAGGAAACAATATGAATTTCGCAGATCTAAAAAAGAAGTCAAAGTCTAATCTAGACAATCTAGTAGCAGAATTAGAGAAAGTGTCTTCGGGTGGAAACAAGTACCAAGACGATCGTTTTTGGTCAGTTCCTATGGACGAAAAGACTGGAAATGGTACGGCTCTAATTCGTTTTCTTCCAGCTGGAAAGAATGACAAGTTACCTTGGGTTACAGTTTATTCGCACTCATTCCAGGGTCCTGGTGGATGGTATATTGAGAATTCACTAACAACTATTGGTAAGGCAGATCCATGTGGAGAGGTTAATCAGGAACTCTGGGCCACAGGTATCGAAGCTAATAAAGAAGTTGTTCGTAAGCGTAAGCGTAAGCAACAGTATATTGCCAATATCTACGTTATTTCGGATCCAAAGAATCCACAGAACGAAGGCAAGATTATGCTGTTTAAGTTTGGCAAGAAGATCTTCGAAAAGATTCAAGAAGCCATGAAGCCTGTTTTCGAAGGTGACAAGGCTGTTGATCCTTTTGATTTTTGGCAAGGCGCTAACTTCCGTCTAAAGATTAAGAAAGTAGAAGGATATCCTAATTACGATAATTCTTCCTTTGAAGCACAATCGCCTCTATTTGATGGAGACGATGAGAAGTTAGAGACAGTATGGAATTCACTATACACTTTAGGTGAATTTACTGATCCTAAGAATTTCAAATCTTATGATGAATTAAAGGCACGTCTTGATAAGGTTCTTGGTTCTAAGCCTGCTGCACCAAAGAAGATCGAGGAACCGATGCCAACTAAGCCATCTCCTAAGATGGAAACTAAGAAGGTTGAAGAGGATATGCCTTGGAAAGCTGACGAAGGTGAAGATGAGGATGATTCTTTGGACTTGGACTTCTTCCGAAAGCTAGCTGAAGAATAAAAACCCAATAAAAAATTATATTCCCTTTAGTTTCAGTCACTTGCAGTTAAGTCATTGATTCTAAAGGGAATATTCTTTTTGACATTCGCCTCTTCGTCGAGGTATACTGGTTCTAGTATGAAATTCTTCCACTTTAATCAAAATAATTCTTTCGGACAATACGACGGTCCTGCTCTAGATGTTGTGATCGAAGCTGAGAATGCGAAAGACGCCAATCATCGTGCAGAAGCCAACGGATTGTACTTCGACGGATGTATGGACGGTATCGATTGCAAATGCTGTGGCGATCGTTGGTCTCGTCAATTCTCTTGCGAAGAGGGTAGTTCCACACCTTGTGTATATGGCGAAGAATTGGTTCTTGTAGATGAGCCAACACAAAAGTTGGTTGTATTTGCAGATGGTTCTAAAAAGTACGCTCGATACAAATAATTTTTTTAGAATCACTTGACATCTAGTTCAGAATACGGTATAATTTAAATATGTTTGAAGAACCGTGGTACAGAAAACCAACAAAAGAGATTAAGATTTATCAAGAAGTATATTCAATCGTTGCTGAATGTGCTGTGAATGTTAAAAATATTCGGGTCGATACTTCTGGTACTCCAATCTTTGATTTAGAGGATTGTTTTGGTGCATATTACGTCGCTCGTTTTAGTGAAATTATGGAGATTATCTAATGACACCGCCTAAGAATATTATTCGTGCACTTCAGGCCGATCGTTCACGTCTAGGAAAAGAAGCTATTCTTGAACGTGAGTGTCGTGATGGTAACGACATTCTATTCTACGGAATGAAGTATGCACTAGACAGTTTCATGACTTTTGGTGTGAAGCAAATTCCAGAAAAGACTGATTCTGGTACAGGTCTCAATTGGGGCGAATTTACAGAACTTCTGACTAAACTTGTTAACCGCAAGCTTACTGGTAATTCAGCCAAAGAAGAGATTACTCGTCTCATGAACCAAGCCACTCAAGATGAATGGAATAATTGGTATCGTCTGATCCTCATCAAAGATCTTCGTTGTGGTGTTTCTGAGAAGACTATCAATAAAGTTGTAAAGAATTTGTCTGCATCAGACAAGTATCATACTAAGTATATTATTCCGACTTTCTCTTGTCAGCTTGCTCAAGATTCTACAGATCAACAGACTAAGATGACTGGCGAGAAAATCTTAGAAGTCAAATTAGATGGTGTTCGAGTTTTGACATTCGTGTTTCCTGATGGTCGTGTGATTCAATATTCCAGGAATGGAAAAGAGTTAGATAACTTCCCAAAGATTCGTGAGCAATTTGTTAACATTGCTAATCATCTTTCCGATCCATGGGTATTTGATGGTGAAGTAATGTCGGCTAATTTCCAGGATTTAATGAAGCAATTAAATCGAAAGGATAATGTTCAGACAGATGATGCAGTTCTTCATCTATTTGATATGATTCCTATGGAAGATTTCTTGGCAGGGTATTCTGCAATCACTCAAGAGATTCGTTCTAAGGCATTAGAAATTTGGTATGATGAATTCGAGTTGGTTGTTCCGAATGTAAAGATTCTTTCGAATCGGATTGTCGATCTAGATACTGTTGTAGGTCGTGAGATTTTCCGTGAGATGAATGAGGCAGCGATCGAAGGTGGATATGAAGGAATCATGATTAAAGATCCTTTGGCTCCATATGAATGCAAGCGGTCTTCTTCTTGGTTGAAGTTGAAGCCATTCATCGATCTTTCTCTTGAAGTGGTTGCTGTTGAAGTTGGGACTGGTAAGAATGCCGGATCTCTTGGTGCTATTGTTTGTGAAGGTGTTGATTCTGGAAAGACGATTTCTGTTAATGTTGGAACAGGCTTCACTGAAGAAGAACGAGCAGAGATTTGGTCCGCTAAAGATTCTGTTATTGGTCAGATTGCAGAAGTTCGGGCGGATGGTATTACACAGAATCAGGATGGAACATATTCCTTGCGATTCCCACGATTCCTTCGCTGGCGTGGTTTCGAACCTGGTGAAAAGATTTAGTTTGACTATGTGTTCAAAATAAAGTATAATAAATAGTATAGTAATTGATATTGATTTCCGGAATGTGGCTCAGCCTGGTTTAGAGCGCCTGCCTTGGGAGCAGGAAGTCGTAAGTTCGAATCTTACCATTCCGACCATTTATTCCCTCATCGCCTAAAGGTATGGCATACGGCTGTTAACCGTACTGTAGAAATACTATTCTTGGTTCGAGTCCAAGTGAGGGAGCCAAAATTCGGCTCATGGTACTAGTCAACCATGGTAAGAGGATTAATCCTGAGACTATAAAAATCCGAAAACAAGTTTAAGGTGAATTATATGAAATACATTCTACTATTGTCAATTCTTTTCTTTGGATTATTTAATCCATCATATAGTGATGTGCCTAAGTATTGTAAACCACATGGATGTTGTGTAGATAAGTGTCCATGCGTAAAGAAATGTTTATGCGATTGTTATTGCAAGAGAAAGAAATAATGCTGTGATAGCTCAATTGGTAGAGCAGCGGTTTTGTAAACCGCAGGTTATCGGTTCGAGACCGATTCGCAGCTCCAGTTTTGTGGTTGATGGCGTATAATAGTGTTAGTCTAAAGAGGTAATACTTCCGGAGGTCCCGGAAATCTTGGTTCGAATCCAGGCCATTATTATACAGGAGTCTAAAAAGTATGCATGAGATTGGCTACCACAAATAGACAGAATTAAAAATTTCTAGATAACTTCTGATGATGTTTATAACAATCTCACAAAATGTGGTTAAATTAATCGTGTTCATCCAATAGTAGGAAAGCGGGATATCAAATTCCTGAGGAATCTTGGTGCAACTCCAAGACACAATTAATTGAGTTCGAGGTTAACTACCACCAATAGAAAGGATCTGTTCTGTTGATAACCTCAAAACACACAAAAAAAACACAAAGGAGAATTATTATGGGAATGACGCCATATGAAATTCGTTTAGAAGTATTGAAGTTAGCTAAGGATGTACTGGAACTTCCAGTCATGCAAACAAGAGAAGCTTTGATTGATGAATATCACGTAAATCGTGCAGGTATGGATATCGAATATCCTAATCTTCCTAGTCTGCCCACTACAGAGCAGATTATTGCTGAAGCTGAGAAGTTAAACTACTTTATCAGTAACGGATAGATAAAGAGAATGATGGCCATACCATCAGGTTGGTCTCTGCCACAAAGCAGGGATTAGGCTTCTGGTCCCGTGAGCCATTTCAATCACGGGACACCATTCATTAGGAATATACATTATGAATATCATTAAAGGTGATCTAATTGGATTAGCCGAACAAGGTTATTTCCATATTATTGTACATGGTTGTAACTGTTTCTGTACGATGGCATCCGGAATCGCAGGTCAGATTTCAAAACGATATCCAGGAGCAGCCGAGATCGATGCTCAAACTATTCGTGGTGATCGATCCAAACTAGGAACATTCACACAATATCAAACTGACATCGGTTTCTATATCATTAATGCATACACACAATACACTTTCTCTCGAGGAGAAGATGTTTTTGAATATAAGGCATTTGAACATTTTCTTCAAAATCTCAAAGAGAAAATTCTATCTATTAGATCTGAAGCGGATATCGAATCTGTAATTCGTATTGGATTCCCTAAGATTGGATGTGGTTTAGCTGGTGGAGACTTCACACGTGTTCTAGATATTCTATTAGACTTCGCTGAAGAAAATTGTGATATTATCGATGTCACTATGGTAATCTATCCGGAAAGATAATGAACATCGGAATTATTGGATCTAGGAAACGGAATAGTCGAGAAGATTTCCTTGCTCTTGTTAAGATATTAACCAATCTTATTATTGAAGATGAAGATTGTATAGTTTCTGGTGGATGTAAAATAGGTGGCGACTCTTTTGCTGAAGAGATCGCCACCAAGTGTGATATACCAATAATCATTCATAAACCAGATTCAGATCTAATCCAAAAATATTTGGATGATGGATTGCCCCATAAAGCTGCATATGCGAAGGCTGCATATGCTAGAAACACATTGATAGCAAGAGATTCCGATTACTTGATAGCATTAGTTTCACCGGATAGAAAGGGTGGAACAGAAGATACTATTAAAAAATTTCTTCAGAGATTGACTATTACTGAAGAACAAGCTATAATTATAGGTAAGTTGATTATATTATGAAAACAGTGATTGAGAATGGCGAAGAGGTATTCTACTGGGTAGAGAACAAGTCTTATGAAGACGATTATGGTTCTTTACATATTAACTATGTTCCATATAGAAAGGATTCTAAAGGTGTAGTCAAAAGACTTAGTCCAGAGAGTTACGCTCTCCATTGGATGGATGCCGAACAATATATTCCGAAAGTTCGAACTCTTGTTCAACGTTGTGAACACTGTGGTTCTGAGAAATGGGAGTACACATGAAACTGTGGTTAGATGATGTCAGACCGTGTCCGTTTATCGGTGATTGGAAGATCGCAAAGGATTATGAACAAGCCATCTATATAATGGAAAATTTTGAGATTGAAGAAGCTTGGTTAGATCACGATCTCGCACCAGAACACTACGAAGAGACTGAAACTCAAGAAGAAACTGGTTATGATGTTGTTCTTTGGATGAAAGAATCCAATAAATGGCCCACAAATGTTTGTATGGTTCATTCTATGAATCCTGTTGGTGCCAGAAGAATGTGTGAGATTATTGCTCAACACTATGGCACACAAGATCCTATGAGGCATTATATTCCTTTCATGAAGATCGAATCTACCCTTAAAGGAATAGTTGATCGTAGAGATTGACATTATAATTAGATGAGGGTATGATATATGCCAATTTATGATTACAAATGTAATACTTGTGGGAAAGAATTCGAGATCCTACTAAAGATGGATGAAGAGATCGAACGATATCCTGGTTGTGAAAATCAAGATTGCGATGTTACTAGGGTTGTTTCTGCCTCTTCCTTCCATCTAAAAGGAACTGGTTGGTACAAGACTGATTATAAGTGATAGGTGAATAGATGATTAAACTGCAAATGTATGAAGTGACATTTCGAGTTGGACAGAGTAATTACAAATATTCTCAGTATTCTAAACCATGCGATTATTGGCGTTCACATCAATACGTTAAACATCTATTAGCAAAAGATTTAGATGAGGTTATTAATGTGTGGCCGGAAATCCTCAAAAAGGAATTTCCTGTTGAAGACGGTACTGGTGGAAGTCATTATTATGAAGATCCTGTTTATGGAGATCTTTTTAAATTTGTTTCGATCAAGTTGGTAAAAGAAAGTATTCTCTTAAATGATAAGGTGACGACATAATGAATACATACAATAAAGTACAAAGCACCGAAATTACATACGATCCTTGCCCACTAATTAGAACTGACGAATATATTTTCTTCTATGGTGGAGTGTTTTCACAATGGTATCCTTCTAAGTTTTTCTTAGATGGAATTTGGTTTGACAATGCTGAACAGTATATGATGTGGTGTAAGAATAGATTATTTCGTGGGCCATATGAAGCAGATATCTTAATTGCAGATCATCCTTCTGTTTGTAAATCTATAGGAAGGAAGATTCCAAATTTCGATAAAGATTTGTGGGATTCTCTGGCAAAGACTTTTGTTTACACAGGCAATATGGCAAAGTTCACACAAAATCCGGATTTACTCAAGATTATGATGGAACAACCAGGAGAATTTGTTGAATGTTCACCTGTAGATAAAATCTGGGGAATCGGTTTACCTCTTGGTGACAAACGTTGTTTTGATAAACCTCAATGGAATGGACAGAACTGGCTTGGTAAAGTTCTAACTGATGTTAGAGATTCGCTAGCTCCCATATATCGCTCATGACTTGGAATAATTATTTTATAGAACTATTGGATTCTATTGCGATTAAATCTAAAGATCGCACTAAGACATCTGCAATTATTGTAGGAAAAGAGAACGAAATTAGATCAACTGGTTTCAATGGATTTCCTAGAGGAGTTGATGAAACAGATCTAACAAAGTGGGAGAAGCCTGAGAAATATTTCTGGGCTGAACATGCTGAAAGAAACGCTATCTATAATGCTGCAAGAATGGGTACATGTATTAATGGATGCACGATATATGTTTCACATTTTCCGTGTGTAGATTGTGCTAGAGCAATTATCCAATCAGGAATCAAGAACGTAATCGTCTCACCTAAGAATCTAGAGGCATTTAAACATAAAACATCTCAATATTATGAACATGAAATAAGAACAATCGAGATGTTTAGACAAGCAAAGATTTCTCTTGTTATCTATGGTGAAGAGATTCCGAATGGTGATATCACAGAAAAAGAAGACTTAAATAGTTTATGGGGAGTATAGAATGAAATATAACGAAAAAGAGATCTTATCTGATATCGAAGAATTCATTAAGACAACATACAATTCACATTATGTTAATGGTAATGATATTCAAGTTAACGATTTGATTATGGTTATTGGACATGCAGAAGGTGCATTCATTTCCAATGCTATCGAGTATCTGGCACGGTATGGAAAGAAAGAAGGATATAATGTGAAGGATCTATACAAGGCAATCCATAACATAATTCTTCTTATTAACTTGAAGCATAAACTACAAAATCAGAATCCTACAGATATCCAACTGCTACTTGAGTTTTCGGATAATGGAGTTAAACGATGAAATTTGATACACTCGAAGAATTAATCGAATTTAGGAATAAAATTCTGAGTCAGTTATATAATAATGTTTGTCTGGTTTCTTTTCTTAAGAAAGATGGAGACACTAGAGTCATGTTATGCACAACAAGTCCAGATTTTGTTCCTGTAGTTGAAAAGAAAACAGATAGAGTCAAGAAATCTAATCCATATGTAATTTCCGCTTTTGACCTAAATAAGAATGGATACAGATCTTTTCTAGTAGAAAATATCTTGGATATGAGTATCGTTAATCCAAAGGACATATTGAAATATGTTGTCAAAGAAGATCCTCTCTAAAATTCTTGTATTCTTTATTTCGGCAAATATGTTATTCGCCGATCATTATTGGCGCAGACCTGCATATAGATATCACAGACAACCTGTATACAGAAACTATTATAGGGGACCTATCTATCAAAATAGAATCTCACCAAGATATAATGATAACAGAATCTCTCCTGGTGCTGCAACTGCTATTGGTTTAGGTGTTGGTGTTATTGGTTTTGTTATTGGAAGATCAACAAAGTCAAAAGAAGTTGTTTACAAAGATCAGAAAATTCAATGTAAAGACTTTGATATTAAAGTTATTATCGATGGTGAAGAGAAGAAGGCGAAAGTTACTAAATGTAGAACTGATGATGGAGAATGGAAGATTCCAGATTAGATTGAAACAAAAATCTAAATATATGTGTGGCAACTAACTATTGCCACACAAACACATTTAAGGTATAATATAAGTGAGGGACTTATGAAGACTATTTATCTAGAAAAGAAATATCCTAATGAACAAATTCTGGGACAATTCTTAGACGAATCTCATTATGATATTCTAATCGAAGAAGATTGCGATGTATATAAACCTTTGGAGTATACTGTCGATGCTTTTGGTAACGAAATCCAAAATGGTGAACATAATCTTCTACTTAAATTCAGGAAAGGTGTATTCTCTCCAGAGTTAGTCAAGATGGCTTATGAAGGATTGAGAGACGCTGCTGGTGAGTCACAAAATCGTGGTATCGCTGCTGGACCGAGAACAGAGAAATCAACAGGAAGAGATTGGGTTACTGCATTACAAGAAAGATTAATTGATGTTTTATCTGGGTCGATGAATACAGTTACATCAGATGATCCTATTGCTGAAGCTTATGCGAAAGCTAAGACTTCAGAAGAAGTTTCTACAAAAGGGAGAGTTTGGTTAACTCTCAAGAGACCAGCAGGATTTGATTTTGATGCTTGGGTAGAGAAGACAGCGAAACTATCATATAAAGATAGATTGAAAGAAGTTGAAATTATTAATGATTGGATTTCTGACACTACCTATGCCAATCCTGTATTCTCTGGAATTGCTGGATATTTCGACAAATATCCTAGGATTCCATATTGCAGACTAACATCTTATACAGCTAACCATAAAGAGATGTTTGAGAAGGCAATTCCATTTATCGAAGCAGTTTCAGAACAGTTCAAAGAGTTAGTTCCAGATAGATATGAAGTTCAAAAAGCTGCGATGAGTCATTTAGACCCTGCATTCAGGATCGGCAATTCAGTTTATACAACAGTTACAGTTAATAAGAATTATAGAACAGCGGCTCACCGTGATGCTGGTGATTTCAAAGAAGGATTTGGTAATCTATCGACAACATATAATGGTGTAGATTGGGATGGATGTTATTTAATCTTTCCTGAATATCGTGCAGCTGTTTCTGTTAAACCTGGTGATTTTCTTGCAATGGATATTCATGAGATTCATGGAAATACACCAGTTTCTTCTGAATCCGGTTTACATGAAAGAATTTCTATCGTATGTTATATGCGTGAAAAGATGATGGATTGTAGATCTAAAACTTATGAAGATACTAGATATAATTTTATTGAGTCTAGAAAAAGAAATAAGAATCATCCTTTGTGGTATGATAAATGGAATGGTGTGTCTGCTGGATGGGATACGAGCGAAGAGTGGTACAAATATCTTGTAGATAACGGTTTACATGAATATGCAGCCGAGATCGAAGATGTAGTTTACGGGAAGAAAGTTGGGGTATTAGATATCTAATGTGTGCAATTATTGGTGGTGCCTTTCCAGAATTGACTAAGAAAGATATCATATTAATCAAAAATCTCTTTCTACAATCACAAATAAGAGGTAGACATGCAACAGGAATATCATATATCGATAATGATATATTGACTGTGAAAGAACCAGTTCCTGCAGAAGAATTTATTCAAAATCTTAGATTGGAAGAATTTCTTGGAAGAGAATTTTCTTTTGTAGGTCATTGTCGATATTCTACTTCACATCTTGAATATAATCAACCTATTGCGAATAGAGATCTATCTATAGTTCATAATGGAGTAGTAACACAAGAACCTTTTGACACATGGAATTCTTTATTTGGTTATGATAATTTTGATACTAAGAATGATTCTGAATTGATATTTAAATCGCATGCTTCAGGATCACATCCATTAAAACAATTTCCAGAAGCTTCTATGGCTGTTTGTGGATTGAATAGCAATGGAATATTCTTTTATCGAAATGGTAAACGACCGATACATTGGTCGAGAGTTGGAGATAACTTGATTATTTCTTCTACTCGTGATATAATTAATAGATGCTCAGATTCGCAAGTGTTTGATTGTGAGGCTGGAATAGAATATTATTTGACTGATATGGAAATTAATAAGAGGACTATTTGCCCTCCATTAAAGGATCTTCAATATGAAATGTATTGATAGTAATGAAGTTGAAGAATTGATTAGAAATTCACCTCCAGGAAAGAACACTAAATTTTTAGCTGCTGCACATAATTTGTGGTTTCGATTTAAAAATTACGATAAGTGTCCTCCCACAGTACTTGAAGTTGATGGATCTATTGTCTCGCTCATATTCTCTACATATAATAGAGATGGATATACTAATCTCTATGAGATTGTCACAGTTCAAGGGAACGAGGGTAAAGGATATGCAACCAAATGTTGGGATAACTGGATTGATTATGCCTTTAAAGAAAGGGGATCTATCCGTCTTAAATTATCTTGCACACCTTCTTCTGTAACTTGGCATTGTCGTAACGGTCTTTTATTTTGGGCTGTAGATCCTTCTGGATCTTTGCGTTC